>CAJDVG010000007.1_pt1 | contig 58027 bp, 39 predicted proteins | sample 7391321 | NCBI WGS metagenome assembly CAJDVG01 (sample SAMEA7055706, study PRJEB34461) | soil metagenome | biome: terrestrial ecosystem; feature: Peninsula; material: soil | place: Antarctica | collected 2016
CAGGCAACTCACAGAAAGCGTCTCCACACTGGCCATCGTGACTAGCGCCACTCTCGAGGCACGCCTACTCGTCGTCGAGGACGAGCCCAATATCCGCGAGCTCCTCGCCACGTCGTTGCGGTTCGCCGGATTCGACGTGTTCACCGCCGCGGACGGCGCCACCGCGATCGCCACCGCCGTGCGCGAGCAGCCCGACCTGGTCGTGCTCGACGTGATGCTGCCCGACATGGACGGCTTCACGGTGACCCGCAAGCTGCGCCAGGACGGCCGACACATGCCGATCGTCTTCGTGACGGCCCGTGACAGCGTCGAGGACAAGGTCAAGGGTCTCACGGTCGGCGGCGACGACTACGTGACGAAGCCGTTCAGCCTGGAGGAGGTCATCGCGCGGATCCGGGCCGTCCTGCGCCGGACCCGTGGCGACACGGCCGAGGATGAGGTGCTGCGCTTCCACGACCTGGAGCTCAACGAGGACAGCCACGAGGTCCGGCGCGGCACCCGCGTGATCGACGTGTCGCCGACAGAGTTCAAGCTTCTGCGCTACCTGCTGCTCAACCCCAACCGGGTGTTGTCCAAAGCGCAGATCCTGGACCACGTGTGGGACTACGACTTTCGGGGAGAGGCTGGCATCGTTGAGTCGTACATCTCCTATTTGCGTCGCAAGATCGACACCGAGGAACCGCACCTGATCCATACGCGGCGCGGGGTCGGGTACGTGCTCCGCCTCCCCCCGCAGCAGGCGTGATCGAGGTCAGCTGACGTGTCCGAGCTGCGCCGGTGGGCGGGTCGTGCCCACGACCGAGCCGTGCGTCCCCTGCGGACATGGTCGCTGACCTGGCGACTCGTCGCGGTCACCGTCGTACTGCTTATCGGGGCTCTCCTGCTGACGGGAACGACCAGCCAGGCACTGTTGCGGACGTCGCTGATGGAACGCACCGACGAGGGCCTCCGGGCCGCCGCGATCAACGCCTCTGACACCTCGCGCAGCGACCTGTACGAGGACGGACACGTCTACGTGCCGCGGATGCCGAGCAGCTACGCCATCGCCTTCATGGACACCTCGGGCCAGATCATCTCCCGCACGCCCGCCATCGACGAACGGCGCGCCTTCCCAGACATCCCACCGATCCCGATCCGGGCGTCCCTTCCCTTGCAGACGACGTCGTTCGAGGTGTCTTCCGAGGGGGGCAAGGAGCCGCGCTGGCAGGTGCTCGTGGGTCCCCTTCGCGATGGGACAGGCACGTACGCGGTGGCGACCTCCCTCCGCGGAGTCCAGGCGACGATGGTTTCGATCCGCGCGCTGACGCTCGCGACGGGGCTGATCGTGGTGGCCGTGTGCGCCCTCGTGGGTTGGCTGGGGATCAAGCGGGCGTTCCGACCCCTGAGGGAGATGGAGGACACCGCCGCCGCGATCGCCGGCGGCGACCTGACCCGCCGGGTGCCGGAGCACACCGCGAACGACGAAGCGGCCAGCCTCTCGCGCTCTTTGAACGCCATGCTCACCCACATCGAACGGTCGTTCGCAGCGCGGGAGGCGTCGGAGGAGCGGATGCGCCGGTTCGTCACCGATGCCTCACACGAGTTGCGCACGCCGCTGGCGACCGTTCGCGGCTACGCCGAGCTCTACCGACAAGGCGCCGTGCAGACGCCGGAGGCGATATCGGGCGCGATGCGTCGTATCGAGGACGAGGCCACCCGGATGAGCGGTCTCGTCGACGACCTGCTGACCCTCGCTCGCCTCGACAACCATCGGCCGCTGGTCTGCGGTGAGGTGGATCTCACCGTGCTCGCGGCGGACGCCGTCGACGACGCCGCGGCGCGCGAGCCGGACCGGCCGGTCCGGCTCCACGGGCTGGGGCAGGAACCGCTCGCACCCACGCCGCTGGTCGGAGACGAGTCCCGCCTCCGGCAGGTCGTCACGAACCTCGTGGCGAACGCTGTCCAGCACACCCCGGCGAGCACGCCCATCGAAGTCGCCGTCGGCCGCGTCGCTCCCGGGTACGACACGCCGGGAGAGCACGCGCTCGACGCGCCGGTGGAGAGCGGCGCCAGGCTCTCGGGGCGCAGACGCATGCTGCCGCCCCCGAGAGCCATCGCCTGGTCCCGAGGAACCCTGCCGACCACCGTCCCCTCCGTACCGCCCGCTCTGTCCAGCGCGCCGGGCGCTCAACCCGCGCCAGGCCGCGTGCGAGTGGAGGTGATCGACCACGGCCCCGGCATCGGGGGGGACGACGTCGAGCGCGTGTTCCAGCGCTTTTACCGTGGCGATCCGTCGCGAGGGCGGACCTCCGGCGGCACGGGCCTCGGTCTCGCGATCGTCATGGCCATCGTGGCTTCTCACGGCGGCCGCGTCGGGATCCGCCCGACGTCCGGGGGGGGCGCGACGTTCGTCGTGGAGCTGCCGACGGCTCCGCCCGGATGGAAGCCGACCGGGGCGCCGGCCGGCACCGATGCGTCGACGCCTCCCAACACCGAGCCATCCGCGTTTCCCAACACGGCCCGATCGGGGCTCCACCGCGGCGTGATCGACACGGGATCGGGCCGCCCACTTGCCCAAAAGGCAGGCACGTCGGGCTCAGGCGCCCCCCACACCGGCACACCCCACACCGGCACACCGGACACCGGCGGCGACGAGGGCCGCCCCGCCGCACAGCACCCTTTGACCGCCGCGACTCTCGAGGACCATCCATGACGCCACCACCGACCCACGAACCCGACAGCGCGCCGGACCGTCGCGACGCGACGGGTTCGCCCAGGCCTGCGCAGGATCGCCCCGCGGAGGAAGCCTCTGAGAGGACACGATGGGCCAGCGGGGACGGCGTGCGCCCCCGGGGCGGTCCTGAAGGCCCGCCCTGGGGGCACAACGCGCCGCCGCCCGACCACGGGGCGTGGCAGACGCCGGGGGGTGATCGGCAGGGGCAGGGCGCATCGGCGCCCTCGAGCCCGACCCCGCCGATCGGTGCAGATGGGCCCCCGGGACCGCCGACAGGCCCGACGGGATACCCGGGTCACGGCTCGGCCCCGCCATCTCCGACGTGGCCCGCGCCGAGCGCTGGGCCTGCCGCCGGCTGGCACGGCGACGGCGCGGACGCCGAGTCGAGCCGGCGCAGGAGAGGTCGCCGCATCGGGCCGCTGCTGGCCGTGGCGGTCCTGGCCGCGGTCTTGGCCGCCGGGGGCACGATGGCGCTGCAGCGCGGTTTGTCGAGCGCCCCCGCCACCCTCGACGCAGCGCCGCGCACCGTCGTCCAGGGCAACCCCGCCGGCCCCGACTGGGCCGCCACCGCCGAGGCCGTCGGGTCGAGCGTGGTGTCCATCATGGTGAAGTCACGCGCCGAGAGCGGCGAGGGCTCCGGCGTGATCTACGACCGCAACGGCCGCGTGGTGACCAACAACCACGTCGTCGGCGGTGCCGCAGACGGCGGGATCACGGTGATTCTCGCCGACCAAAGGGTGTACACCGCCAGTGTGGTCGGCACCGACCCCGCCACGGATCTCGCCGTGCTCAAGCTGGACGACGCCCCCAGCGACCTGACGCCCATCGCGATGGGCGACGACACGAAGCTCAAGGTCGGCGACCCGGTCATGGCCGTGGGCAACCCTCTGGGTCTCTCCGGGACCGTGACGACCGGCATTGTCAGCGCACTCAACCGGCCGGTGAGCACCGGCGCGGGCAGCGGGCCGAGCTCTGACCAGGTGGTCACCAACGCCATTCAGACCAGCGCCGCCATCAACCCGGGCAACTCCGGTGGCGCCCTCGTGAACGGCTCAGGCGAGCTCGTGGGCATCAACTCCGCGATCGCGTCCCTGGGCGCCAGCTCCGGCACGGCAGGAAACATCGGTATCGGCTTCGCGATCCCGTCCAACGAGGTGCGCAACGTCGCGGACCAGTTGATCTCGACGGGCAAGGCTCAGCACGCCTACCTGGGGGTGAGGCCGGTCCGGTCCTCGACCGTGGTGAAGGATGGAACCGACCGTCGGCTCGGCGCCAGCATCGACAAGGTCGAACCGGGGACCCCCGCGGCCGACGCAGGCCTGCGGGCCGGCGATGCGGTCGTCGCCGTCGACGGGGAAGCCGTGGACAGCGGACTGTCCCTGACCGCCCAGATCCGCGAACGCTCCGTGGGCGCCGAGGTCACGCTCTCGGTGGTCCGCGACGGCAAGCGCCAGGACATAAGAGTCACCCTCGGCGAACTATCCGGCCCCTGACCCGTCATGCACACCTCCCGGCGACAACCTCGTCGGGAGGTGTGTCCTGTGGACGACGGACCGAGGGCGGGCGGTCCCTCCTAGCGTGCAGGTGTCGCGCTCGCCAGAGCGCGGGGCCGGCCCGGGCGGTTGGCTCCCCTCGTACGAAAGGTCCGTCATGAGCACCCAGTTCCAGGTCGACACCGGCCAGATCACCGCCGCCTCCACAGACATCCGCAGGATCTCCGCGCAGATCGAGTCCGACGTGGCCACGATGATGGCCCGGCTGACCGGTTTGGAGGATGCCTGGCGCGGGTCGGCGTCGGCGGGGTTCCAACGTGTAGTCAGCAGCTGGGGAGTCACGCAACGCCAGGTGCGGGTCTCCCTCGACGAGATCGAGGCGGCCCTCTCGCGCGCCGGGGCACAGTACGCGCAGGTGGAGGAGTCCAACGTCATGCTCTTTCGTGGGTAGCGCGTGTCACGCCCCCATAAGCTGCCGAGCCGCAGGCGTCGGCACCGCGCGTCGGCTGCCTGATGAGCTGGCCGCGCGGCGACGCCCCAGCCACAGCGACCCATCTCCTGCGTCGGGTTGTTGGACATCCGCCCTGATGGCAGGGGCGGGGACGCTCCAGGGCCGTCATGGTTGACCCCCTGGGGGTGCACGCTGCCCCTGCCGGGCCACAATGTGTGTCGTGGACGTAGCCCTCTTGCTGGTCGGCCTGGTGGTCGTCACGGCTCTCGCCTTCGATTTTACCAATGGATTCCACGACACCGGCAACGCGATGGCCACGTCCATCGCTACCGGCGCGCTCAAGCCCAAGGTCGCCGTCGCGCTGTCGGCGGTGCTCAACCTCGTCGGGGCCTTCCTGTCCGTCGAGGTGGCCCTCACCGTCACCAACGCGGTCATCAAAATCCAGGACTCCTCGGGTGCCCCGCGACCGGAGTACCTCGCGGACCACGGGTATGCGCTGCTGCTCGTGGTGCTGTGCGGCCTCGTGGGCGGGATCGTCTGGAACCTGCTGACCTGGCTCCTCGGCTTGCCCTCGAGCTCCTCGCACGCGCTCTTCGGCGGCCTGGTCGGAGCGACGATCGCCGGCATCGGCTGGTCTGAGGTCAACTGGTCCGGCGACGGCACCAAACTCGACGGAGTGGTCGGCAAGGTGATCATGCCCGCGCTCGTGTCACCGGTACTGGCAGGACTCGTGGCCGCTCTCGGCACCTGGCTGATCTTCAGGATCACCGCGAACGTGGCGAACCGTTACAAGGAGACCGGCTTCCGGTGGGGCCAGATCGGCACCGCGTCGCTGGTCTCTGTCGCGCACGGCACGAACGACGCGCAGAAGACGATGGGCGTGATCACGCTGGCCCTCATCGCCTCGGGGCATTGGACGGACACCCACTCCATCCCTGTCTGGGTCAAAGTGTCCTGCGCGTTCGCGATCGCGATCGGCACCTACCTGGGCGGCTGGCGCATCATCCGGACGCTGGGCAAGGGCCTCGTGGAGATCACCTCCCCACAGGGTATGGCCGCCGAAAGCGCCTCCGCCGCCGTGATCCTCTCATCCAGCCACCTGGGCTTCGCCCTGTCCACGACCCACGTCGCGACCGGGTCGATCCTCGGCACCGGCGTCGGAAAGGGCGCCGAGGTCCGCTGGGGGGTCGCGGCCCGTATGGTCGCCGCCTGGCTGATCACTCTCCCCTGTGCGGGCCTGGTCGGGGCTGCGACCTGGTTCATCGGCCACCTGTGCGGCCAAGTCGCCGGTCCGCTGGTGGTGTTCGCGATCCTGCTCGGGCTATCGGGGTACATGTACCTGCATTCGCGCCGCGAACCCGTGGATCACCGGAACGTGAACGACGACTGGGGGGACGGTGGGGCGCGCCCAAACCCTCCTAAGGACACGGTGGCTGTCGGCGCCTCCGCCGCGTCCGGCGCCCGCGCCGAAGAGGCGTCCCTGGGAGCCTCCCTGATCGCCGACTCGATGGCGACGGAGTCGCAGCCCGCGAGCGACGCCCCAACGGATCCGACCGCCCCCCGCCCCGAGAAGCACCCGTGCTGAGCCTGCTCGCCGGCGCTGTCTGGAAGGTTCTCGTCGCCTCTCTGCTCCTGGGGGCGGGCCTTCCGGCGCTCTTCGCCCTGGGGGTGCGTGCCATGGCCTACGGGGCCGGCGGCGCCGAGGTGACCCCCGCGTCCAAGCGGCTCCTCGGGCGCGTCCTCGGCATTCTCTGTTTCGCCACGGTCCTGCTGACCGTCGCGGTTGGCATTTCGGTCATCGTCGCGTCAGGGTTCGGGATGACGGTGAGCTTCGACCACGTCATTCCCACCTTCGCTCCGAAGGTGAGATAGACCAACCTGCCGTCAGGCGAATAACCTAGACCTACATCGTCGAGGGGCTTCCCTCGCACGACGCGTGCGCTCCTCGATCCCGATGGCAGCCGCCGTCGACTGATCGCGAGAGAGGACCACATGCGGCGCCGTGTCAACGCCTTGCTCGCGTGGATGCGCGAGGGGTATCCGCAGAGCCGCCCAGGTGAGGATTACATCGCTCTGCTGGGTTTGCTCCCACGACGTCTGACCCCTGATGAGGTCGTCGCCGTCGCCGATCAACTTCGGCTGGGCCGCGACACCGACGACATCCGCAAGAAGCAGATCAAGGCCGCCATCCGCGCCCACTTGCTCAGTCATCAGATCCACAAGAGTGACGTGAAGGCGGTGAAGGCCGAGCTGGCTGCGGAGCCCGAGCGCAAAAGTGCCGCCGGAAGCGGAGAACATCAGCCAGGACCCGGCTGACCCTGCCGTCGCGTCGCCGGCTGGCCCGTCGAACCTCGGGGAGCCCGCACCCGCTGAACCGGCCGTACCTGTCCATTCACTAGCCGTTAGCTCACTAAGCCCGCTAACTCCGCTAAGCCCATGGGCATGGACATGGTGGAGGGCCGGGAGCTACGCTCCCGGCCCTCCACCTCCACGGCGCGCTCCTTCGTCAGAAGCCCATGCCGCCCATACCGCCCATGTCGTCCCCACCTGGCATCGCGGGTGCAGCCTTCTCCGGCTTGTCCGCGATCACCGCTTCCGTGGTCAGGAACAGCGCGGCGATCGACGCAGCGTTCTGCAGCGCCGAACGCGTCACCTTGGCCGGGTCGATGATCCCTGCCAAGACGAGGTCGACGTACTCGCCCGTCGCCGCGTTCAGCCCCTCGTCGCCGGTCAGGTGGCGCACCTTCTCCGCCACGACGCCGCCCTCAAGGCCGGCGTTGATCGCGATCCGCTTCAACGGGGCTTCGACCGCGACGCGCACGATGTTGGCGCCCGTCGCTTCGTCGCCGACCAGCGACAGCTTGGCGAACGCCGCGTCAGCCGCGTGGATCAGCGCCACGCCGCCACCGGCGACGATGCCCTCTTCCACGGCCGCCTTCGCGTTGCGCACGGCGTCCTCGATGCGGTGCTTGCGTTCCTTGAGCTCGACCTCGGTCGCCGCTCCCGCCTTGATGACGGCCACGCCGCCGGCGAGCTTCGCGAGACGCTCCTGCAACTTCTCCCGGTCGTAGTCGCTGTCCGACTTCTCGATCTCGACCCGGATCTGGTTGACGCGGCCGGCGATCTGCTCTGCGTCGCCGCCACCCTCGACGATGGTCGTCTCGTCCTTGGTGACGACAACCTTGCGGGCGGTGCCCAGCATCGACAAGTCGGTCGACTCCAGCTTGAGACCGACTTCCTCGGAGATGACCTGACCGCCGGACAGGATCGCGATGTCGCCCAGCATGGCCTTGCGCCGGTCGCCGAACCCGGGGGCCTTGACCGCGCAGACCGAGATGTTGCGGCGCAGGTGGTTGAGAGCGGCTTGCCGGCCTGCTTGGTCTTGTCCAGGATCGGCACGAGATCCTTGATCGAGCCGATCTTGGAGTTCGCGATGAGGACGTAGCAGTCCTCCAGCACGGACTCCATGCGCTCGGTATCCGTGACGAAATATGCCGAGATGTAGCCCTTGTCGAAGCGCATTCCCTCGGTGAGTTCCAGCTCGAGCCCGAAGGTGTTGGACTCCTCGACGGTGATGACGCCTTCCTTGCCGACCTTGTCCATCGCCTCGGCGATGATCTCCCCGATCTGGGGGTCGGCGGCGGAGATCGACGCGGTCGCGGCGATCTGCTCCTTGGTCTCGACGTCCTTGGCCATCGCGAGCAGCTCGTCACAGACGGCCGCTGTGGCCTTCTCGATGCCGCGCTTGAGGGCCATCGGGTTCGCGCCGGCCGCCACGTTGCGCAGGCCCTCGCGGACCAGCGCCTGAGCCAGAACGGTCGCCGTGGTCGTCCCGTCACCCGCGACGTCGTCCGTCTTCTTGGCGACCTCCTTGACCAGCTCTGCGCCGATCTTCTCGTACGGGTCCTCGAGCTCGATCTCCTTGGCGATGGACACACCGTCGTTGGTGATCGTGGGTGCGCCCCACTTCTTCTCCAGCACGACGTTGCGACCCTTGGGGCCGAGCGTGACCTTGACCGCGTCGGCGAGCTGGTTCATTCCGCGTTCGAGACCGCGACGGGCCTCCTCGTCGAAGGCGATGATCTTGGCCATGGGTAGTGGTTTCCTCCCGCACACAACGGATAGCGACCGATCGGCGCCCGCGACGGACGACCCGGCAGGGATCACGCGCCGTTCGCGCGCCCCGTCCGGACCTCACCGACCCGGTCTGGGTCAGTTCTCACTACTGCGTCACCCGGGTGATGAACCGTACGGCTTATCACTCGAACGCCGAGAGTGCTAACTCCATGATTAGCACTCGACCCCCTCGAGTGCAAATGCCGAGACGGGTCCCGCGCGATGACGATCCCGTCGCGTCTCACCGCCACGTGACCGGGTCCGGCGGGTCCACCCGGCCGGAGTCGCCCGTGCCGGGTGTACGTTCGGGCTGGGACCCGTGTTTCCTCCGGGAGGGGCGGTGGGCGCACGAGCCGACGCGTTTCCCCGAACAGGAGGAACCATGCCCTCGCCCTATCCGCACCTACTGAGCCCCCTGGACCTCGGCGTCGCCTTCCTGCGAAATCGCGTGGTCATGGGATCGATGCACACCGGCCTAGAAGACTCGGCGACGGCGATGGAGGACTTGGCCGCGCTCTATGCGGAGCGGGCCGCGGGCGGCGTCGCGATGATCGTCACCGGGGGATTCGCACCCACCGCGGAGGGGCGGCTCTATCCCGGCGCCGCGATCCTCAACTCCGCGCGCCAGGTGGAGCGTCACCGGCTCGTCACCGACGCGGTCCACGAGCACGGCTCGCTCATCCTGCTGCAGATCCTGCACGCGGGCCGGTACGCGCACCATCCTCTGCTGGTGTCCGCGTCCAAGACACGATCCCCGATCACGCCGTTCACCCCGATGCCCCTGTCGGAGGGGGGGATCCGGCGCCAGATCGACGGCTTCGCGCAGACCGCCGCGCTGGCCCGCGAGGCCGGCTATGACGGCGTCGAGATCATGGGCTCCGAGGGGTACTTGATCAATCAGTTCCTCGCGGAGCGCACCAACCACCGCGAGGACGGATGGGGTGGGTCGGCGCCCAAGCGGCGCCGTTTCGCCGAGGAGATCGTGCGGGCCGTACGGGCTCGCGCCGGCACCGACTTTGTCGTTCAATACCGCATCTCCCTGCTCGACCTCGTCGAGGGCGGCCAGACCTGGGAGGAGGTGGTGGCGCTGGCGCAGTCCCTCGAATCGGCCGGGGTGACCGTGTTCAACACGGGCATCGGCTGGCACGAGGCGCGAGTGCCGACGATCGTCACCTCCGTGCCGCGGGCGGCATTCGCCCCGACGGCCGGCGCGCTTCGAGAATGCGTCGGGGTCCCCGTCATCGCGTCAAACAGGATCAACAGTCCGGACGTCGCAGAATCGATCCTGCGTTCGGGCCACGCGGATCTCGTGTCGATGGCACGGCCGTTCCTCGCCGACGCCGACTGGGTGGCCAAGGCTGCCGCGGGCCGGGCCGATGCCATCAACACGTGCATCGGCTGCAACCAGGCGTGTCTCGACCACACGTTCACCGGCCGACGCGTCAGCTGCCTGGTGAACCCGCGCGCCGGGCACGAACGGGAATGGGTCGTCGGGCCAGCCGGTCAGCGGCTGCGGGTCGCTGTGGTGGGCGCCGGGCCGGCGGGCCTGGCCGCGGCGACGACCGCCGCTGAGCGCGGCCATCACGTCGACCTCTACGACACGGCCGGACAGGTCGGTGGCCAGTTCGTCCTGGCGGCTCGCGTCCCCGGCAAGGAGGAGTACGCCGAGACGCTGCGCTACTACCGGGGACGCCTCGCCGAGACCGGTGTCCGCGTGCACCTGAAGACACGCGCGGACGCGGCCAGGCTGATCGAGGCGCGGTACGACCACATCGTCCTCGCCACCGGCGTCCATCCGCGGATCCCCGACATCCCCGGCCTCGACCATCCCAGCGTGGCCACCTACGCCCAACTGCTTTCTGGGGACAAGATCTCCGGACGGCGGGTCGCGATCATCGGCGCCGGCGGGATCGGCGTCGACGTGGCCGAGTTCCTGACCCACGAGCACTCCCCCGCCCTGGATGTCTCGGCGTGGCGGCGCGAGTGGGGCGTGGCCGAGCATGCGCAGGACGCTCCCGGGCTGGTGCCCGCGCGACCGGCGCCGAGCCCGCGCGAGGTGTACTTGCTGCAGCGCTCGCCGGGCACGATCGGGCGCGGCCTCGGCAAGACGACGGGCTGGGTTCACCGGGCGTCCCTGCGAGCCAAGGGCGTGCGCATGATGTCGGACGTGGCGTATCTGCGCGTGGACGACGACGGCCTCTGGATCGGCGTGCCCGACCGCTCGTCGACGACGGCACCCCGCTCGGGCGCCGTCGGGGCGCCCAGCGGAGCGCCTCGTCCCGCGCCGCGACGCCTGAGCGCGACGGCGCGCCTCGGGGCCCTCGCTGCGCAACTGGTCGCCGCCCTCGGGGCTCTGCCCGGCCCGAGCCGGACGATTCTCGACACCGGGATGGCGCAGGGAGCGCACGCGGTCGGCGCCGTGCGGGGGGCCGCGGTCACCGCGCAGGACTCCGTGCGTGGCGCGAGCGACGCGCTCGGCCGAGTCGGGCACGCGATCGGGCTTCGCGCCTCCCGCTCGTCATGGGCCGCGCACCGCGTGGAACAGCTGTTGGACGTCGACACGGTGGTGGTGTGCGCAGGCCAGGAGCCTCACCGCGACCTGCTCGGTCCCCTCCGAGAGGCAGGCGTGCGGGTGCACCTCATCGGCGGCGCCGACGTGGCCGCCGAGATGGACGCCAAGCGCGCGATCGATCAGGGCACGCGGGTGGCGCTGGCGCTGTGATCCGCCCTACCGTGCGCGCCGGCCGCGGCGGGCGATGACCGATCGCGTCGAACCTCGTCGATCACCCGTCAGGGACGCAGGCCCAGTCGGCGGGCGGAGCGGTTGCGGCGGCGCTCCGCGCGCATCCGCCGTAAGCGCTTCACCAGCATGGGGTCGAAGGCCAGTGCCTCCTGCGTGTCGATCAACGCGTTGAGCGTCTGGTAGTAACGGGTAGCGCTCATGTCGAACAGATCGCGGATCGCCTGCTCCTTGGAGCCCGCGTGCTTCCACCACTGCCTCTCGAAAGCGAGCAGTTCACGATCGTGCTCGCTGAGCTGCCCCCGGCCCTCGTCAGAGTGCTGAACGGCGACGGCCTCCATACCCACCCCTCCTCGGTCCAGGGCGACCATCCTTGGTCCACCTCACAGACAGGAAACCACACGGGCGTCACTCGGCGCGGCCGCCGCGCCCAGCGTGCGCCGACTCAGGCGCACGGTGTCCGGGTCCCGAAAGACCCGGACACCGTGTCCTCCCACACCCGGCCGACCGCCGAAACCACCGTTGCCGAGCGGCCGGCCCGTGGTCGGCTACGCGGTCGCGACCGCGACGTCGGCTACTCGGTCGCGATGGCACGCAGGATGTCGACGCGCGTGGCGCGCATCGCCGGCCACAGGCCCGCGAGGACCCCCACCACCAGCGCGATCACCACGGAGGCGATCAGCTGCGGCCAGGGCAGAGCCAGCTCTGTCAGTCCGTCGTCCGCGAGGGCGCGCTGGAAGGCGAAGCCGAAGAGCAGGCCCAACCCGATCCCCAGCGCTGAGCCCAGTAGCGAGATCGTCGTCGACTCGAGCACGATCATCCTGCGTACCTGCCCCTTCGTCAGCCCCACCGCCCGCAGGAGCCCGATCTCCCGCCTGCGCTCGATGATCGACAGGCCCAGGGTGTTGACCACCCCGAAGATCGCGATCACGATGGCGAGGCCCAGCAGTGCATACAGCACGTAGAGCACCACGTCGAGCTGCTGGGCCTGCGCGTCCGCGTACTCTTTCTGGTCCAGGACGTTGACCAGGGGCAGCGGCTGCACAATCGCGTCGAGCTGCGCCTTCGCCGAGGCAGCGTCGGCGCCCGGCGTGAGGTCGACACCCAGCAGCGTGTCGGTCGCCAGCATCCCCACGCCTTCGATCGTGTCGACGGTCGTCATCGCAGAGCCCAGGCCGGTGCCCTTCTCCGTCGAGTAGATCCCCGCAATCGTGAGCGACAGCTTCTGACCGTTGATCTCGGCGGGCACGCCCTGGCCGACCGTCCAACCCTTGGAGGTGGCGAACGGTTCGCTCACGAGGAGGGTGTTCTTGCGGAAGTCCCCCAACGACCCCGCGTCCATCGTCTGCTTGAGGATCTTGTCGAAGCTCGCCGGGGTCATCGCTCCGATGAACTCGGGCTCACCCGCCAGTTGCACCGACACGAACCGGAGACGATAGACGTCCCGTACGCCATCGACCTTCACCATCTCGTCGCCGATGGCCGGGGAGAACGGCATCTGGTTCATGGACTGCACGACGTAGTCGGTGCGCATCGACGCCGCAAGCGCCTTGTCCGTGCTCGCCTTCGCGGACGACGCGACGAGCCCGAACGCGGTCACGAGCGTGAGGCCGATCATCAACGCGGACGCCGTGATGGCCGTGCGTCGCGGGTTGCGCGTCGAGTTCAGCTCGGCGAGCCGTCCGGTCGCCCCGAACAGGCCGACGCTGACCTTGCCGATCAGCCAGATCACCGGGGCACCGAGGATCGGGCTGATCGCGGCCACGCCGAGGAGGACGCCGAGGGCACCGACGCCGATCGCCCACGTCCGGTTGAAGGCGGGCTCGCCAAAGAGGCCGTACAGCAACCCTGCCGCGCCGGCGGCCGTCAGCAGCCCCCCGAGGACGGCTCGCATGCCGAGTCCGGAGGCGCCCGTCGCGAAGTCGCCACTCATTGCCGCGACCGGCGGGACGCGGCTGGCCCGGACGGCCGGGATGGACGCGGCGACCAGCGTGACGAGGATACCGACGCCGTACGTGGCGGCCACAGCCATCGGCGTGAGCCGCATCGGCGCGCCGGAGATGTCGAGCCCCAGGCCGCCGAACGCCTTGCTGATCCCAAAGGCCAGCCCCATGCCGAGCGCCAGGCCGATCGTCGAGCCGACGAGGCCGAGGATCAACGCCTCGAAGATCACCGAGTTGCGCACTTGGCCGCGGCTCGCACCCATCGCGCGGAACAGCGCCAGCTCGCGAGCCCGCTGCGCCACGAGGATCGTGAACGTGTTGACGATGAGGAACGAGCCGACCAGCAGGGCGATCCCCGCGAAGACCAGCAGCAGGGTCGTGATGAAACCCAACCCGGAGGCCACTACGTCGTTGAGCTGTTCGGCGATCTTCTCGCCAGTCTCGGCCACGAAACCGTCCGGCAGCACCTTGGCGACGGCGTCCGCGACGCTCTGCTGATCGGCCCCAGGCTGGACGGTGACCCACACGGCCTGGTAGGCGTTCCGGCCATCAAGGAACAGCTGCTGCGCGGTGGCCGTGTCGAAGATCGCGTACGTCGCACCGCCGGTTGACCCCTTCGAGCCGTACAAGGCGGTGCCGACGACCTTTTTCTCGACGACCCCTTGCTTGCCACTCGTGTAGATCCGCACGCTGTCGCCGAGCGTCAGCCCGATCTTGTCCAATGATCCGGGGTCGATGACCACTTCGTCTGACCCGTTCGGCCGGTGTCCCGACCTCATGACCAGGCCCTCCTGGCCGCCGGCCGCCGGAGCGTCGACATAGTTGTTCGCGATGCCGGGCGCGCCCGCGCTCACGGGCTTGCCGTCCCTGCCGAGGAGGTAGGCGTCATTGACGCCGACGGTCCCAAAGGCGCTTTCCACCCCATCGACGGCTTTGATCTTGTCCACGACCGACGGATCGAGCGTCCGCTCGGACATCCCCATGGACTGCACGGTGTCGGCCGGCTGGACGTTCACGTCCGCGACCGCACCGCTCACGATGCCCTTGAACGCGCTGGACAACATGTCCGTGAACGTGAACGAACCACCCACGAAAGCCGTACCGAGCACGATCGCCACCGTCGACAGCAACAGCGACACCTTGCGGGCCCACAGGCTCTTCCACGAGGCCTTCAGCATGGCTCAGGCCCCCTGGGACTGCGCCGATGCCGACGGCCCCGTTGCCGCGTGCGAGCTTTGAGCCGCGCCCACCCGAGGGTCGAGGTCCGTCAGAACCTCCAGAACCTTCATCGGGGTGGGTTGGCGCAGCTCGTAGACGACCTGGCCGTCCGCGAGAAAGATCACCCGGTCGGTGATGCTTGCGGCCGTCGCGTCGTGCGTCACCATGACGACGGTCTGCCCGAACTCATCGACGCTTCGCCGCAGGAACGCGAGGACCTCGCCACTCGAGACCGAGTCAAGGTTGCCGGTCGGTTCGTCGGCGAAGACGATGTCTGGCCGGGACACCAGGGCCCGGGCGCACGCGACCCGCTGCTGCTGTCCGCCGGAGAGTTCGGACGGCTTGTGGGACAGACGGTCTCCGAGGCCGGTGGCCGCGATCACGGTATCGAACCACTGCTGGTCCGGCCTGCGACCGGCGATCGACAACGGCAGCACGATGTTCTCCCGAGCCGTCAACGTCGGGATGAGGTTGAACGCTTGAAACACGAAACCGACCTTGTCGCGGCGCAGCATGGTCAGCTCCTTGTCGATCAGCCCCGCCAGGTCGACCCCGCCCACCTGCACCTGGCCCGCAGTGATGTGATCGAGCCCGGCCATGCAGTGCATCAACGTGGATTTCCCGGATCCGGAGGCCCCCATGATCGCCGTGTACTCGCCTGCATAAATGTCCAAGCTCACGCGGTTCAGCGCGACGACCTGGGTGTCGCCGCGCCCGAAAACCTTGACCAAGTCCCGAGTGCGCGCGGCGACGCCTCGCTGCGCGGCGGGAGCCGGCGTGGCGGTCGTCGTAGCCCCAGGTGCTCCGGACGCTCCGGACGGCCCGGGCGAGCCCGAGGCGTCCGGAGCCGCTGGGTCGCTGTGCGTGGCTTCCACCGCGTCGGTCGGAGTTGATGGGCCGCTTCGGCCCTCGTCGGCGGTACGGCGGAAGAATCCCATGGTCGTTCAGTCCCCCTGGTCGGTGAGAAATCTGTCCGGGCCCACGCCGGGTGAACGGCCGGAAGCCCACGCCCACTGTATGGAGATCACACGCCGCGACGCTTCAGGGAGAGGCCTGGTTCCACCCTGAGTGGGAGCAGAATCCACCCTGAGAACGACCCCTCGCCGGCCGGTGCCCGCAGCCATCGGCCGTGCTGCTGCCCATTAGGGTGGGCGGCGTGGCGCACCCTCAACCCCTTGCTGAGCTGGTGCATCCCACGTGGTCCAACGCGCTCGCCCCGGTCGCTGGCCGAGTGAGCGAGCTCGGGGCGTTCCTGCGCGCCGAGGTCGCCGCGGGCCGCGGCTACCTACCGGCCGGACGGCACATCCTGCGCGCCTTCGAACGACCGCTGGAGGACGTTCGAGTGCTCATCGTGGGGCAGGACCCGTACCCCACCCCCGGGCACGCCGTCGGCCTGTCGTTCTCCGTGGCCCCGGACGTGCATCCCATCCCCCGCTCGCTGGTCAACATGTTCCGCGAGCTCGCCACCGACCTCGGGCTGCCGACGCCGACGACGGGCGACCTCACACCGTGGGCCGATCGCGGCGTGCTGCTGCTCAACCGCGTCCTCACCGTCCGCCAGGGCGCGTCCGGAAGCCACCGCGGCAAGGGCTGGGAGGAGGTCACCGCGCGAGCTATCGACGTCCTGGCCGAACGCGGCGCCGCCGGGCATCCGCTGGTCGCGATCCTCTGGGGCCGCGACGCGCGCAACCTGGGGCCCGCCCTCGGCCCCATCCCCCGCATCGAGTCACCGCATCCGTCACCGCTCTCCGCCGGCTCGGGGTTCTTCGGTTCGCGTCCCTTCAGTCGCGCCAACGCCGCCCTGCTGGCGCAGGGCGCAGACCCGATCGATTGGAGCCTCCCGTGAGCGACGACGCCCCGGCCACACCACCCGCACGGGACGCAGTGGCCTCGCCCGGCGACATCCCGCTGTCCGAGTCGCCGCCGACCAGCTCCCCCGTCGCTCCGGGAAGTCCGGTGGCGCCCTGGCGTCGCTACGTCGCCATCGGCGACTCGTTCACCGAAGGCATGTGCGACCCCGACCCCGACGCGCCGGACGAGTTCGTCGGCTGGGCCGACCGCCTGGCCACCCTGCTGGCCAGGGTGGCGCGGGTTCGCGGGGCAGAGTTCTCGTACGCGAACCTGGCCATCCGCGGACGTCTTCTCGACGACGTGACCGACCGACAGCTGCCGCTCGGCCTGGCGCTGCGCCCCGACCTGATCTCGATCGTCGGCGGAGCGAACGACATCATGCGCGCGCGGGTCGACTTAACGGCCCTGGCCGGACGGCTCGAGCGGGCGGTCGAGACGGCTCGCTCGAGCGGGGCGGACGTGCTGCTCGCCACCCCGACGGACCCCGCGGGCGCGCCGCTGATCGGGGCCCTGCGCGGACGTCACGCCATCCATACCGCCAACGTGTGGACCATCGCGCGACGACACGGCTGCCACGTCATCGACCAGTGGGGCTTCACGGCCCTGCAGGACTGGCAGATGTGGGCCGAGGACCGGATCCACATGACGACCGAAGGTCACCGACGCGTCGCGCTGGCTGCTTTCGCGGCCCTCGGCCTGGGCCCCCACGACCTGGGCCCGCACGAACTGAGCTCTCACGATCTGAGCTCGTCGGCGGTCGGACTGCTCTCGGGCCGGGCGTGGGAGACTCCCCTGCCGGCGCGTCCGGCACCCGGCCGTGCGCAGTGGGCCCGCCAGAACAGGGACTGGGCCGCGCAGTATCTCGGTCCGTGGGTCCGGCGACGCCTCACGGGGCGCTCCTCAGGCGACCAGCGCCTCCCGAAACGTCCGGAGCTGACGCGGCTCAACGTCGTCGACTGACGTCAACGGCAACGTCCCGACGGCTCCGGGCCTCGACGGCCCCGTCGGCCGGCGACCTCGGCGCGAGTCCACTCCCGGCAACGGGTGAGCCACGCGGTACCCACCTCACCGAAGGGTTCCGCATGCGCCAGCACCGCCGCGAGGAGTGCGTCCGCGGTCTCACGCGCGCGACGCGCCAGGCCGTCGGGGTAGCCCCATCCGACGCGGTGCTCCTCGAACTCGTCCTCGTCGTCGATGTACGCCTGACCCGTGAACCGACGCACCACGTCAAGGTCGAGGTCGACGGCGGCCAGCGTCCATTCGGGTTCGCCGGTCGGGTCGCGGACCCACCGGGGGCTGTCGGTGACGTCGATGTAGAGCGCCGCCCCCAGCACCCCACCGGGCGCGTTCCACGTCGCCACCCAGTCGCCCAGATGTGGGATCAGCGTGACCCAATGCGCGCCTGGGTCGATGACCTTGCCTGGACGTGAGCACAGGTCACCCGGCCAGCCGCCGAGCCACACCCCGGACGAGTCCACACCGAGCGCGAGGAGGTCGTACTCCCAGTGTCGCGATCCGTCGTATTTGGTGAACCGCAACGCGACGGCCGCGCCCGGCTCGATCGGCGAGTCGACCATGGTCTGCCCCTCCCCGCGAGCGCGGACGGCTCGGGTCGTCTTCAGGGTACGGCGGTCTCCGGGCACGGGGCTCGTGCCTCGGGGACGTCAATCCGGGGCCACGACCTGTCGAACTTTGGCGGCGAACTCCTCGGAGGTCGGCACCCCCTGGGTGTGCAGGTCGGCGAGGACGCCGAGCAGGATCTCCTGGTCTGTGGCCTGCCGCGGCGCCGCGGAGCCGGGCACCGGCTCGGCGCTCGGGCGGGGCGCGGACCTCGCTCCGGCCTCGGACGGACCCGCAGGTTCGGGTGGCCGGGCCGTGGCGTTCTGGTCGGGCGCGTTCTGGTCGGGCGCGTTCTGGGTAGCCGCGTTCTGGGCGGCCTGCTGCGCGGCGCCGGCCTGAGCTGCGGCAGCGTCCACCGCGGCCGCCGCGACGGCCCGACTCGGCGCGGGTTTACGATGCCGACCGGACGAGCCGGACTCCACGCCCCGCTGCGCCGCAGAATCGCGCCCTGGCCGAGTGACGTGCACCTCGATGTGCGGCGCACGGACGAGGAGACCGTCCACCAGTCGGTCTCCGTCGACGCGGCGCATCTTGCGGACCACGAGACGCGCCTTCGCGGTGAACACGGCGAAACCGTCATGGACGTTCGGGTCGTAGTCGATGGTCTGGATGTCGCCGAGGGTGGCGAACTGCACCTGGTGCTTGCTGTAGTCGTCGCGGATCGCCAGGACCCGCTGGTTCGTGAGCGCGGCGAGTCCGGCCGCCCCGGCGTATGAGCATGCCGCCAGATCGATGACCCTTTCGCCGACCTCGAGCTCCCCCTCGAGGTCGCGCATCGCGGATCGCGTGCCGAACGTGACGGCCATCCTCACGGCCGCCTCGGCAATGTCGCGACGCAGTTCACTCACGTGTTCCTCATACGGTCGCTGAGCGCCGAACTTGAGCCTTGTGCAGCGAATCAATGCCCTTCGCAGCGCGGTTCGCCCGGTTGAGCGATGTGGTAACCGGCCCCCGCCGCATCGACCGACACGACGGAGCACGCTGATATCGTGCCTCGATCCTCATCCCCGCAACCGCCGGAACGCGCCGACGGTCTGCGCACACGGCGCGGCGCCGCTCCCACCGGGGGCAGCGTCCGCACCGAATCCGCCGCGCGCGCCGAGACCGCCGCCCGCGCGGTGGTCGACACGTTCGGGGGCCCGCTGGTGCGCCTCCCGGGCACCCACCTCGCCCGCTGCGCCCGACCGTCCTCCTGGCCGTTCGACGTGCGCTGGCAGTACTGGTGGCAGGCGCACTACCTCGACGCCGTGGTGGACGTCGGGCGACGTCGGCTCGCGGAGGGCAAGATCGACGAAGCGCGCGCCTGGGCGCACCGAGGCCACCGCCTCCTGCGCACCATCTGGCTGCGCAACGGCGTGGGCATCACCAACTCCTTTTACGACGATATGGGCTGGTTGGCTCTCGCCGCGGCCCGGCTCCAGGAACTCGACGACGACGTCGGGATCCCCCCGCATCGCCTCGCTCAGCGCGCCGTCGAACGGCTCTCCGCGCAGTTGAGCTTCGCCCACACCGGCGACCTCGGCGGCGGACTGTTCTGGACGACCCGGCACGACCGCAAGAACGTCCCCGCCTCCGGGCCGGCCGCGATCCATTTTGCGCGGCGCGGTCAAGGGGATCGCGCCGGCGCGATCCTGGAGTGGATCGACCAAGTCATGCGCGACCCGGGGAGCGGACTGGTCCTCGACACGCTGTACATGGACGGCCGCCGAGATGACACCGTGTACACGTACAACCAGGGCGTCGTGATCGGCGCCCTCCTCGCGCACGGTGCGGACGCCTCGCTCACGCGTGCCGCGGACCTGGTCCACCTGGTCGACCGGCATCTGCGGGCGCGGCCGGATGCCCCCGTGCTGCGCGCTCACGGCGACGGCGACGGCGGGCTGTTCACCGGGATCCTCGTGCGTTACCTAGCGCTCGCGGCCCACGACGTACGGCTGGAGAAGTCGGCGCGTGAGGTCGCCGTCCGGCTCGTGGACGGGACCGCCCAGGCCCTGTGGGACGGCCGAGGCCGCCGGGGTCCGGACGACCCCACGCCGGTGTTCTCCCCGGAGCCCTCGATCCGGGTCGAGTCAGAGCCGGTCGAGCGGCGCCCGACGGAGCTGAGCTCCCAGCTGCAGGCCTGGACGATCCTGGAGGCCGCCGCGGCACTGCCCGGCACCGACCCGGCGGCGTGAGCGCGCTCCACCCACGCGCTGCGCCGGTCCGCGAGGATGGCGCCGCGCAGGAGGCTCCTCGGCCGAGCGTGGGTGAAGAATAGCGACGCGGCCAACGGTCACCGGCCACCACGACCGGGTTCCGTTTATCGCTGAACGGCAAGAACCTTCCCCAATTCGGTCCCGAACACCGGCCCGACTAGGGAGGATGAGGGCGGGACACTCCCGCGTCACGGCACCAGTGGCCAGGGTGGGTTCGCACGCATCATGGCTTCCTTGTTCCCCTGACAGGCCCGTTGGCGGCTGGGACAATGGCACCTACGTAACGTCAGAGAGGCAGGCGGCATGCAGAACACGCAAGCGCGCTGGGCGACGATGGACGGCAACGATGCCGCCGCGACCGTCGCACACGCACTCAGCGAGGTCATCGCGGTATACCCCATCACGCCGAGTTCGGCAATGGGCGAGTCGGCAGACGCGTGGAGCGCCGCCGGACGCACCAATATGTGGGGTGCCGTGCCCGAGGTCGTGGAGATGCAGTCCGAAGGAGGCGCGGCCGGCGCGCTCCACGGCGTCGTCACCAAGGGCGTCCTCGGTTGCACCTTCACGGCATCGCAGGGGCTGCTGTTGATGCTCCCGAACATGTACAAGATCGCCGGCGAGTTGACTCCGACCGTCCTGCACGTGGCCGCGCGTACGCTCGCCACGCACGCCCTGAGCATCTTCGGCGACCACTCCGACGTGATGAGCGCCCGGATGACCGGCTGGATGTTGCTCTGCGCGTCGTCGGTGCAGGAGGCACACGATTTCGCGTTGGTGTCGCACGCGGCCACGCTGCGCTCCCGGATCCCCGTCTGCCACTTCTTTGACGGCTTCCGGACCAGCCACGAGGTCAACAAGATTCAGATGCTCAGCATGGACGACATGCGGTCGCTGATCCGCGAGGAGGACGTCCTCGCGCACCGGAAGCGCGGACTCACCCCCGACGCGCCCACACTGCGTGGCACGGCCCAGAACCCGGACACCTTCTTCCAGTCCCGCGAGGCCTGTAACCCGTTCTACAACGCGGCCGGCAGGATCGTGCAGGAGTGCATGGACGAGCTGGCCGAACGGTCGGGGCGCCAGTACCACCTCGTGGACTACCACGGCGCCCCCGACGCCGAGCGCGTCGTCGTCATCATGGGTTCCGGCACCGGCGCCACCCGTGAGGCCGCAGACGCCCTCAACGCGCGTGGCGAGAAGGTCGGTGTGGCGGTCATCCGCCTCTACCGACCGTTCCCCGAGGCTGAGTTCATCGCCGCGCTGCCGAAAACGGTCAAGAGCATCGCGGTCCTGGATCGCACCAAGGAGCCGGGCGCAACCGGCGAGCCGGTGCTGCAGGACGTCGTGCTGGTGGCCTCCGAGAACACGGAGCACTTCGACGGCGGGATGCCGAAGATCATCGGTGGCCGATACGGACTGTCGAGCAAGGAATACACGCCGCCGATGGCCAAGGCGGTCTTCGACGAGCTGGCCAAGGACGCCCCGCTGAAGCGCTTCACCGTGGGCATCATCGACGACGTCACCCACCTCTCGCTGCCGGTAGACACCGACTTCAAGGTGGACTCCGAGGCATTGAGCGCCGTCTTCTACGGCCTGGGCTCCGACGGCACCGTCGGCGCGTCGAAGAACTCGGTGAAGATCATCGGCGAGGACGAAGGCCGGTACGCGCAGGGTTACTTCGTCTACGACTCCCGCAAGTCGGGCGCCACGACCATCTCCCACCTGCGCTTTGGCAACACGCCGATCGACTCCGCGTACCTCGTGGAGGAGGCCGACTTCGTCGCGATCCACCAGTTCGACCTGCTGAACCAGATGGCGACCGTTGACGTGGCCAAGCCAGGCGCTCCGATTCTGATCAATACGCCCTACGCGCTGGATGAGACCTGGGAACAGATCCCGGCCGAGGTCCAACAGATCATCATCGACCGCAAGCTGCGTCCGTTCGTCATCGACGCGGCCGCCGTCGCACACCGCGCCGGCTTGGGCAAACGCATCAACACGGTCATGCAGCCCTGCTTCTTCTACCTGTCCGGCGTCGTGCCGCAGGAGGAGGCGATCCCGCGGATCAAGGCCTCCATCGAGAAGACGTACGGCAAGCGCGGCCGCAGCGTGGTCGAGCATAACTTCGCCGCGATCGACATGGCGATCGACGCCCTGCACGAACTGCCGGTGCCTAGCTCAGCGACGGGGCACGTGCACCGCATGCCCGCGATGCCCGAATCGAGTCCGGACTTCCTCAAGAGGGTCACCGCGGTCATGCTGCGCGGCGAAGGCGATCTGCTGCCCGTGTCTGCGCTGCCCGTGGACGGCACCTGGCCGACGGGGACGGCGAAGTACGAGAAGCGCGGCATCGCGGAGAAGATCCCGATCTGGGATCCCAGCCTGTGCATCGACTGCGGCAAGTGCGCGGTCGTGTGCCCGCACACGGCGATTCGCATCAAGGTCATGCCCGACGACGGCCTTGAGGGTCGACCCGAGACGCTGCAGTCCAAGAAGTACGCGAACCGGGGTCTGCCCAACCACCAGCTGATCGTGCAGGTGGCCCCGGACGACTGCACGGGGTGCGGCATCTGCGTGGACGTCTGCCCGGCCAAGAGCAAGACCCAGGTCAAGCACCGCTCCATCAACATGGAGCCGCGGCTGGACCACCTGGAGGACGAGCGCGCGAACTTCGACTTCTTCCTCGGTATCCCTGAGGTGGCGCGCGAGGACGTGCGGCACGACCAGGTCAAGGGCGTGTCTCAGCTGGAGCCCCTGTTCGAGTATTCATCGGCCTGCTCGGGTTGCGGTGAGACGCCGTACATCAAAACGCTGACGCAGCTGTTCGGTGACCGAATGGTCATCGCCAACGCCACCGGTTGCACGTCGATCTACGGCGGCAACCTGCCGACGACGCCGTACACGACGAACGCCGACGGGCGGGGTCCGACGTGGAGCAACAGCCTGTTCGAGGACAACGCCGAGTTCGGCCTGGGCATGCGCCTCGCCTGGGAGCACCAGCACTCCGACGCCAAGCGGTACGTCACGATGCTTGCCGACCAGCTCAGCGCCGACCTGGTCAAGGATCTGCTCGAGGCGGACCAGTCCGCCGAGACCGGCATCCAGGCGCAGCGCGTCCGGGTCGAGCAGCTGAAGGGCGAGTTGGAGGGCTTGGACTCCCCGGAGGCCCAGTCGCTGCGCAGCCTCGCCGATGAGCTCGTCAACAAGTCGATCTGGATCTTCGGAGGCGACGGCTGGGCGTACGACATCGGCTACGGCGGTCTGGACCACGTGCTCGCCAGCGGGCGCAACGTGAACATCCTCGTGATGGACACGCAGGTCTACTCCAACACCGGCGGCCAGGCGTCCAAGGCCACCCCGCGTGGCGCGGCGGCGAAGTTCGCCTCCGCGGGCAAGGGCACCAACAAGAAGGACCTCGGTGTCATTGCGCAGTCCTACGGCAACGTGTACGTAGCGCAGGTATCGATGGGCGGCAACCAGCAACAGACCGTCCGGGCGCTGCTCGAGGCGGAGGCTTGGGACGGCCCGAGCATCATCATCGCCTACTCGACCTGCATCGCCCACGGCATCGACATGGAGACCTCCATGACGCAACAAGCCCTGGCGGTGTCGACGGGTTATTGGCCGCTCTACCGATTCCGCCCGAGCGACGACGAGCACGCTCAACCGCTCACGCTCGACTCAAAGGCACCTTCGGGACCGATCTCCGACTTCATGGCCAAAGAGGCGCGGTTCGCGATGCTGCGACGCAGCAACCCGGAGCGTGCGGAGGAGTTGTTCTCTCTCGCCCAGGACGATGTTGACGAGCGCTGGCGCTACTACAGCCAGATGGCGGGCATCGAGCGGGCGCTCCCCACGGGGCTCCCCGTGCCCGAGGAGGGACCGGATGACCCGACCCCGACGCCCAATGCCCCGGCCATCACGACCACGAAGGACAAGGCATGACCACCGTGCAGACCAGCGCCGGTCCGGACCTGAGCGTCTCCTACCTCGGGTTGGACCTCTCGGGACCGATCGTCATCTCCGCGGGGCCCGGGACGGGCAACGTCGAGAGCATGCTGAGGCTCCAGGAGGCCGGCGCTGCGGCCGTCGTTTTGCCGAGCCTCTTCCAGGAGGAGGTCGAGGCCGAGGAGTTCGCCGCGTCCGACATCATGAACGTCGGCGATAGCTTCGTCGAATTCGAGTCGGCGCCGCTATCCGAGATCGACACCTCGGGCTACGGACCGGACCGTCACGTCCGGCTCGTCGCGGAGGCGAAGGCCGCCTTGAAGATTCCGGTGATCGCGAGCGTCAACGCCTCCCGCAAGGGCGGCTGGGCGCGCTACGCCACGATGATGGCGGACGCGGGCGCGGACGCCGTGGAACTCAACCTCTACGCGGTCAACACCGACGCCTCGCAGGATGCGGGTTACGTGGAGGCCCAGAAGTTAGGGGTCATTGAGGAGGTGAAGAGCGCGATCGACGTCCCGCTGGCGTTGAAGATCAGCCAGAACTTCCAGTCTCTGGCCAACTTCGCCGTCCGGGCTCGTGACGCGGGCGCCGACGGGCTCGTCCTGTTCAATCGGTTCTTCGGCCCCGACATCGACCTGGAGGAGCTGACGGTCAACCCGCAGATCTCGTTGTCCACATCGACCGAGTTGCGGCTGAGAATGCGCTGGATCGGCATCCTCCGATCCCAGATGCCTGGGTACAGCTTGGCCGCGACGGGTGGCGTCCACACGGCCGAGGATGTCGTCAAGACGCTGCTCGTCGGAGCCAACGTGGCCTGCGTCACGTCCGCGCTGCTGAAGAACGGCACGGAATACGTCACGGACCTGTTGCAGGGCACCCGCAGTTGGCTCGCGGAGCGTGAGTACGAGTCCGTGAAGCAGCTGTGCGGCAGCATGAGCGCTGGCTCGGTGGGCAATCCGGCGGATTTCGAGCGCGCGCAGTATATGAAGGCGATCACGTCATGGAGCAATGGCTGAGCATGACGGTTCGCCGGCAGCAGCTGGCGGGCTCTCCCGGTGGCGCGAGTCCGATGGGCTCGCGCCACCGGGGGCGGCGAGCGTCTATGGACGCTCGCCGGGCGCACGAACTTCGTGACGTCAAAGACTGCGGCGTCACCGCCGACGCCGCAGTCGCGACACACGGGGTGGAACGAGGCGTCGCGGCGGATGCCCCCCTAGGCCCAGGCGGACTCGTCGAAGTCGCCGTACGCCACCGGATTCTGACTGTTGTTGTCCAGGGGGTCCAGCTGCCCGATCAGGGGGTGCGATCCCAACGGTCGACCGATGATGGCGATGCGGTCGCCGTGAATGGTGAGGCCATCGATCGTACCGACCATACGCACGATGCCGGAGTGGGCGATCAGCAGGTACTCGCTGTCGACGACGCGATCGGCCTGCATGCGCCAGACACCCCGGCCACGCAGCCACAACTCGTGATCCGAAGCCCCCTCGCGGTACCCGACCCGCTCCCGACCCAACGCATCGTTGGTGACGGCGGGCTGGTCCGCTCCCAACCGGACGCGGACCATGTGCGAGCGCGTCACGGCGGGGTAGGCCGAGGGCACGCCGAACTGTTCGAGCACCTGACGTTCTCTGGCCTGCTTGCTCTGGGCGGACGCCGTCAGGACGCTCGCGATCACCGCTTGGTGTTGGCCGTCCAGGCTGTCCCAGCGCGCCCCGAAACTGAGCTCGGGGTGGGCTCCGTCAGCGGTACTCCCCGCAACGTCGGCGCAAATGCCCAAAAAGGCACGATCGCCGCTGGACAGCACGTTCTCCGCTGCGAGCGCCGCCACTTTCGACCACTCGAGGTGGGGGTCCGCGCCGTCGCTGTTCACGAACGCGGCCGCTTTGGCCAGCACGGAGGGCGCGCTGGCCAGGATCGCGACAGCATCCTCGCGCGCCTGGGAGGAGGAGGTGTTCATAGTCGGACATCTTAGTCGAACGCCTTGCCCGATGACGAGTTGTATCGTAGACTATGGCCATAGTCATCTCAACGATAGCCATAGTTAGCCATATTCACGGCATGCTTCCCCCTTGGCGCATGTCGACATCATTGCAACGACGCAGAGGAGTTGACTCGCCCCATGGATTTTAAGACGCAGCTGGACGCCCTCCAGGGCCTGGACTTCAAGAACCTTTACCAGGACGATTTCTTCCTGACCTGGGATAAGAGCGAGGACGAGCTCAAGGCGGTGCTCGCGGTGGCCGACGCCCTGCGCGCCCTTCGTGAGAACAACAGGAGTTGCCGGATCTTCGACTCCGGCCTGGGCATTTCGTTGTTCCGCGACAACTCGACCCGCACCCGCTTCTCGTACGCTTCGGCGTGCAACTTCTTAGGTCTGGAAGAGCAGGTCTTCGACGAGGGCAAGTCGCAGGTCGCCCACGGTGAGACGGTCATGGAGACCGCCAACATGATCTCGTTCATGGCCGACGTCATCGGCATCCGCGATGACATGTACATCGGCAAGGGCCACACGTACATGCAGGCCTTTTCCGAGTACGTGCAGATGGGCTACAACGAGGGGGTCCTCGAGCAGCGTCCCACGATCGTGTCGCTGCAGTGCGACATCGACCACCCGACCCAGGCGACGGCCGACCTGCTGCACCTGGTCCACGAGTTCGGTGGTCTGGAGAACCTGCGCGGCAAGAAGCTGGCCATGACCTGGGCGTACTCCCCCAGCTACGGCAAGCCGCTGTCTGTCCCGCAGGGCATGATCGGCCTGATGAGCCGCTTCGGCATGGACATCGTCCTGGCCCACCCGGAGGGCTACGACGTCATGCAGGAGCCGCGCGACGTCGCCGCCAAGTACGCCGCCGAGACCGGTGGCAGCTTCCGCGTCACCCACGACATGTCGGACGCGTTCGAGGGCGCGGACATCGTCTGCCCGAAGTCCTGGGCCCCGTTCGCCGCCATGGAGGAGCGCACGGTGCTTTACGGCAACGGCGACCAGGAGGGAATCCACGCCCTTGAGCAGCGCCTGCTGACGCAGAACGCGGAGCACAAGGGCTGGGAGACCACCGAAGACATGATGGCCAAGACCAAGGACGGCAAGGGCCTCTACATGCACCCGCTGCCCGCGGACATCACCGGCCTTTCCTGCGACGAGGGCGAGGTCGCGAACTCGGTGTTCGACCGCTACCGCGTCCCGATGTACAAGGAAGCCAGCAACAAGCCGTATGCGATCGCCTCGATGCTCTTCCTCATGAAGGTCAAGGACCCGATCGCGAAGCTCAACGACCTGTGGAACAACGCAGGCCCGCGCTGGGCCCAGTGACGACCCGCGGCTGATCGACAAGCAGCACCCCCGTACACCCACGGGGTCCGGGCGGATGGATCCCGCCCGAACCCCGCCACCGATGGAGGAAGAGAGAACCACATGCCCGAGATCGACTACGCGAAGGTCAGCGAAGCGGCAGAGAGCTACCGCGCCGACATGACCGCGTTCCTGCGCGCGCTCATCAAGAACAAGGGTGAGAGCTGCCAGGAAGAGGCCAAGTCTCGCCTCATCGTCGCCGAGATGGACAAGCTCGGCTACGACAAGACCCGGATCGACGGTCTTGGCTCGGCGCTCGGTTACCTGGGCAGCGGCCCGACGAAGATCTGCTTCGACGGCCACATCGACTGCGTCGGCGTCGGCAACGTCGACAACTGGAAGTTCGACCCGTTCGACGGTTTCGAGGACGACGAGCTCATCGGCGGCCGCGGTGGCTCCGACCAGCTGGGCGGCGTCGTGTCCGCGGTCTATGGCGGCAAGATCGCCAAGGACCTGGGCCTTCTCAACGACAAGTACACCTACATGGTGGCCGGCACGGTCCAGGAAGAGGACTGTGACGGCATGTGCTGGCTCTACCTCATCGAGGAAGAGAACGAGAAGCCGGACGTCGTCGTCTCCACCGAGCCGACCGACGGGGGCATCTACCGTGGCCACCGAGGCCGCATGGAGATCCGCGTGGACGTGGCCGGTGTTTCGTGTCACGGCTCCGCTCCCGAGCGTGGCGACAACGCCATCTACAAGATGGCCGAGCTCCTGCTGGAGATCCGCGACCTGAACGACCGGCTCCACATGGACGAGTTCTTGGGCAAGGGCACCGTCACCACCTCCGAAATCTTCTTCACCAGCCCGTCACGGTGCGCCGTGGCGGACAGCTGCTCCGTATCCCTCGACCGTCGTCTGACGGACGGCGAGACGTGGCAGGGCGCGATCAAGGAGATCGAGGAGCTACCGGCGGCCAAGAAGTACGGCGCCAAGGTGTCCTGCTACGACTACAAGTCGACCGCGTGGACCGGGATGGAGTACGGCCAGCAGTGCTACTTCCCGACCTGGGTGCTGCCGGAGGACTCCCCCGAGGTCACGGCTGCCGCTGACGCGCACCGCGGGCTGTTCGGCGAACCCCGCATCGACAAGTGGACCTTCTCCACCAACGGTGTGGCCACTGCGGGCCGCCACGGCATCCCGACCATCGGCTACGGCCCGGGCTCCGAGGCCCAGGCGCACGCCCCGAACGAGCTGCAGTGGAAGGACGACCTGGTCCGCTGCGCCGCGCTCTACAGCGTGCTTCCGACGCACTACACGGCCAACAAGTAGGCCATAGCTTTCCCGTGGTCCGGGGCGTCCGCCTGAGGCGGTCGCCCCGGACTGCGTTGACGAACCATTCATCGGAAAGGAAGATACTATGTCGCGAATCTTGGTCTCCCTGGGCGGCAACGCCCTCGGCGTCGACTTCGACGAGCTTGTCGAGACCGTCGGCGTCATCGCCACCCCGATCGTCGGCCTACTGAAGGACGGTCACGAGGTCGTCATCTGCCACGGCAACGGCCCCCAGGTCGGGATGATCAAGACGAACATCGACCTTGGCAAGGCGGGCATGCACGAAGAGCGCATCATGCCGCTGTCCGAGTGCGTCGCGATGAGCCAGTCCTACATCGGCTACCACCTGCAGAACGCCATCGAGAACCAAATGACCAAGCAGGGCGTTTCCGGCAAGACGGTCACGACCGTCGTGTCACGATGCCTCGTCGACGCCAACGACCCCGGCTTCGCCAACCCGACCAAGCCGATCGGCGCCTTCTTCACCAAGGAGCAGGCCGACGAGTACGTCGCCCAGGGCAAGACGTTCATCGAGGATTCCGGCCGCGGTTGGCGCGAAGTTGTCGCGTCCCCGACGCCCGTGACCATCCTGGAGAAGGAGTCGGTCAAAGACCTGGTCTCGTCCGGCTATGTCGTCATCGCCGGTGGTGGCGGCGGCATCCCCGTGGTCACGCGGGACGGCTGGACCAAGGCCATCGACGCCGTCATCGACAAGGACCTGACGTCGATCCTGCTGGCGGCCGACACCGAGTGCGACTCGCTCGCCATCCTCACCGGTGTCGAGAAGGTCTCCATCGACTTCGGCAAGCCCACTCAGCGGGACCTGTCCGAGATGACCGTGGCGGACGCCGAGAAGTACATGGCGGAGGGGCAGTTTCCCGCCGGCTCGATGGGCCCGAAGATTCAGGCGGCGATCAACTTCGCCAAGTCCGGCCCGGGCCGACGCACCCTGATCACCTCGCTGGACAAACTCCCCGAGGGCCTGCGGGGCGAGACCGGGACCTGGGTCGTCTCCTGAACGACCCGGCGCTTTCTTTCCATGGCACGACGAAGGGCCGGATCCCCCCGCGGGGGGATCCGGCCCTTCGTCACACCCGTGCAGGAGCAGACAAGGCGGGCTACACGACTTGGGTGCCGACGATCCGGGCGAAGTTCACCGGGTCGGTGACCCCCTCGGTGAGGATGACCATGACGTCATCGTCCCTGTTCAGGCCGAGCTCCGTGCCTTGCTGCAGCAGGCCCGCCAGGCCCGCGGCGCCGGACTCCCCCGCGTTGATGTAGTCCTCGTAGAGAAGGCGAGTGGCCTGCTCGGCGTGGTCGTCGTCGGTTGAGACGAAATAGTCGTACGCGGCCTTGTTGGTCGGCCACGCGAGCGGCGACGGCGTCCCGCATGAGAGTCCGGCCATGCAGGTGGTCGGGGTCTCCGCAAGGGTGGTGATCTCGCCATCGTTCAGGATGGACTCCATGAGGCAGTCTGCGCTGGTCGGCTCGACGGCGACGAGCATCCGCGCCGGCCGGTGCGCAAAGCCGCGCGCGAACGCGGCGCTGAACGCGCCCACGCCCACCTGGCACGCGGCCACGGTGGGTTCCGGCACGCGGCGCCTGTCGATGAGATCGGTGATCTCGGTGAGCATCGTGCCGTAGCCGTCGATGACCCACTGCGGGCAGTCCTGGTAGCCCTCCCACGAGGTGTCCGACACGACCAGGTGGGTGTCGTCCATCACCGAGGCCGCGGCCGCGACCGCGTCATCGTAGTTGCCGTCGACCTTGCGGACGTCTGCGCCGTTGCGCGAGATCGCCTTCATCCGGCTCTCGACCATGTCGTGCGGCACGTAGATGATCGACGACAGGTCGAGCAGCTTCGCCATGCGGGCGACAGCGCGGCCGTGGTTGCCGTCCGTCGCCGAGACGAGCGTCGGCGTCTTGCCGGACACCTTCACCATGCGCTTGAGCTCTTCCAGGCTCGGTTCCTGGCTGGGCTCGACGCCGAAGTTGTCGCACATGACCCGGTAGGTGGCCCAGGAGGCTCCCAAGATCTTGAAGGCCGGCATGCCGATCCGCATCGACTCGTCCTTGACGTGCACCGATCGAACGCCGAGGGCCTCTGCGGTCTCCGGCGCGGGACGCAGCGGCGTCGGGACGAAGCCGGGCAGGGTCGCGTGGAAGTACGCGCTGGCCCTGTCCAGCGGCGGGATGCTGGCTCGGTCGACGTACGGGTTCTTGATGCAACGAGACGGTTTCATGCTCCTGCTCCTGTAGGTGAGTGATGGCTTCGGGGACGAGCGCCAGCATCCCCCGCGAGAGGGGCGTGCGGAGGCGGCCGGCTCCTCCCGCTCCGATGTCAGGAGAGGCAGCCGGCCGCCATGGCGTCACTGACTCACATCTGTGCCCAGACGCGAGGCGCGCGCTCCCTCGAACGGGCGAGGATCCGATCCTCGTCCACGGTCAGGATCTTCCGATCGCGCATGATCCACTGGCCGTTGACCATGGTGTCGTTGGTCAAGGCACCGGTCATGCCGAACAGAAGGTGTCCGATCGTGTTGGACCCGTTCATCGGTGTCTGCGGTACATAACTCTGCGTGATCACGTCGGCGTACGCACCGGGCTTCAGGACGCCGACCGGTTTCTTCCAGTACTTGCCCGCGATGGCCGGGTTGTTCTGGAAGAGCGCTGTGGCCGCGTCCATGAATCCGACCGTCGGGTCGCCCAGGCGGTGACTCTGCGCGATCTTGGCTACGGTCGCCGACTGCAGCACGTCCGCCAGATAGGCGTCCGTACCGAGCCCGATACGGATGCCCTTGCGCAGCATCTCGGTCAGCTTGGTCACGCCCACCGCGTTAGCCATGTTGGAGTGCGGGTTCGTGACCGCGGAGGTGTCCGTGGCTTTGACGAGGTCCATTTCGGCCTCGTTCAGGTGAACGCAGTGCACCAGGATCGTCTGATCCCCGAGCAGGCCGACATCGTTGAACCGCTCCACGATGCGCTTGCCGCACACGCCCTCGGAGTTGGGCTCGTCCTCCGGGCCCTCCGCGGTGTGCACGTGGAACCCGGCGACGCCGGCGTCCTTCACGGCCGCCACCGCCCGCTCCAGCGTCTCCTGCGAGACCGTGAACGAGGCGTGGATGCCGTACAGGCCCTTGATCAGGTCCTGCTCGCCGGAGTTGGTCTCCTTCATGAAGGAGACGTTCTCCTCGATCTGCTGGGCGAGAATCTCCGGGCCGTCGCGGTCGGAGGTCTCGTAGCACAGGCTCGCGCGGATCCCCAAGGCCCGGGCCGCCTCGGCCTGCGTCTGCAGGGATCCGAGGACGGCGTGAGGACTCGAGTGATGGTCAAACACCGTCGTGATCCCGTTGCGGATCGACTCCAGGAAGGTCGTCGAGGTGTTGAGTTCGACGTCCTCCATCTCGAGCAGCCGGTCGAGCTTCCACCACAGCATATGGAGCACACCCGTGAAGGTGGTCCCCTGCTGGCTCGCGGCCATCCCGCGGGCGTAGTGACTGTAGGCATGGGTGTGGGCGTTGATGAGACCGGGCAGGATCACCCGTCCGCCGACGTCCACCACCTCCTCGCCCGCGTGTGCACCGCGGATCGCGGCCGAGGCGCCGACTGCCGTGATGGTGTCACCCTCGATCCGGACCGCACCGTTCTCGATGAACGGGTTGTCCGGGTCGTTCGTGATGACGGGACCGTTGTCGATAATCATCTGTATCTCCCGCTCACAACGCCGGCGTGAGGAGGTAGGAGTAGCTGCCCTCGAGGGCTTCCAACACCCGCTCCATGTCGGACGTGAGCTTGTTCGCCCGCTGGTAATCCTGCGACTGGCTGTGCTCGAAGATGTCGCCGCCCGGCAAACGCACGAGGTACGTGTGGTCCTTGCCCGGCAGCGGGAGGAAGCCAGCGTTGGTCGAGTCGTCGAAGTCCTCGCGCGTCCAGAACACGGTGATCTTGTCCCTGTAGGGCAGACCGGCGTGCGGGCAGAACGTGCCGCACGTGTTGCACTCGTTGCACAGGCCATCGATGTGGACGATCTGGTGCGGGTCGGAGAACCCGGGCACGGTGATCGCCACGTTGGCGCGGTTCGGGCAGACCTCGGTGCAGATCTCGCAAATGTCCTGGCAGGTGAGGCAGCGGTCGCCCTCAGCCTTGCCGTTGATCTCCGCGATCAGCAGCGCGCGGTGCTCGTAGATCGGCTCCGGCTTCTGGTGCAGGGTCGGGTGCGGCTCGGCGTAGTCCGGGGTGATGCCCTGGGACTCCAGGATCGCCTTGCAGACCACCTTGGCGTCACCGAGGGCCTCGACGACCGTCGCCGGGCCCTTGCGCCCGTCACCGATCACGAAGCAACCGTCGACGGACGACTGGTAGTTGCGGTCCAGGACCGCCTTGCCGCGCCCGTCGAGCTTGATGCCGTTGCGCTCGTACGGTTCGGTCTCGATCGTCGCGCCGGTGGCGCCGACGACCGTGTCGAACTGCAGCTCGACGTGGTTGCCCGTGCCCTTGACCGAACGCCGACCGCTCGCGTCGACGTCGCCGAGCGTCATCTCCTCGCAGCGCAGCATCGTGCCGTCGTACGACACGGGAGCCAGCAGTTCGTAGACGGTCAGACCCTCGGCACGCACCGTGTTGACCTCGTGCTGGGTGGCCGGCATGAACGGCTCAGTGCGCCGGTAGACCAGCTCGGAGGCCTCGACGCCCGGCCAGCGCGCGGCGGTCCGCGTGCAGTCCATGGCGACGTCGCCGGCGCCGACGATCGCGACGCGCTTGCCGAACGTGTGGCCCTCTTCGTTCTGGGTCTTCCAGAGGAAGTCCAGGGCGTCCGTGATGTTCTCCTGCCCCTCCTTGACCGGGTTCATCCCCGGACCCCACGAGCCGGTGGCGATGACGACGTGGCTGTACGTCTTCCGCAGCTCTTCGAGGTTGTAGTCAGGATCGCAGTTGAAGTGGAACGTCACACCGAGCGCCACCGCCAGCTGGTAGTCCCGGTCGATCTGCTCGCGACTGATCCGGAACTTGGGAATGATGTACTTCACAAGTCCCATCGGTCCGTCGAGCCGCTCGAAGACCTCGACGTCCATCCCGTTGCGGCGCAAGAAGATCGCCGCCCCAAGACCGCCCGGACCGCCGCCGATGACGGCCACCTTGTTGTCGGTCGCCAGGGCCGGCGCCTGCGTGTTTGCGATGTACGCGTCCTGGGCGTTGTCCGACGCGATCAGCTTGACGCCCCGCATGTCGATCGACATGTCGTAATCCAGGCGGGTGCAGTGGTCACGACACTGCTGGGAGCACAGGACGCCGGTGACGGTGGGCGCGGTGTTGTCGAGCGCGATGATGTCGAACGCGCGCTCGAACTCACCGGCGGCGGTCGCCTTCAGGTACTCCGGGATCTGCTGGTTGATCGGGCAGCCGCCGTCCTCGCACGGAGCCTTGAAGCAGTCCGTGAGGGGAAGCGCGGAGCTCGTCTTCCGGGAGCGGATCTTCTCGCGGTAGCGCTTGTGGAACCGCTCGTCGTTGAACATGTCCTCGACGGCTCGGTCCAGCTTGGCCACGTCGACACCGTCGTAGTCCGTCATGACCTCGACGGCCTTGTCCGAAAGCTGGTTGAAGCGCATGGCCCCACCCGGCTTGAGGATCGTCGTAGCGACCGTGACCGGCTGGATGCCGGTGTTCAGCACCGCCTGGATGTTGAACGCGTCGATGCCGCCGGAGAAGGAGATCGGCAGTGTGCCGTTGAACGCGTGGGTGAGCTTCTGCGCCAGCGACAACGACAGGATGTAGAGGCTGCGCCCCGACATGAACATCTCTTCGCTGGGCAGCTCGCCGGCCGCGACGTCCACCGGGAAGGTGTTCGTGAGCTTCACGCCGAACTTGAGATCGTTCTTTCTGGCCAACTCCGTGAGCCGCTCGAACATCGGCACGGCGTCCTCGAACTGCAGGTCCGCCTTGAAGTGGTGATCGGTGAACTGGATGTAGTCGAAACCCATCTTGTCGAGCGCCGACCGTGCGTGCTCGTAGCCGAGCATCGTGGGGTTGCACTTGACGAAGGTGTTGAAGCCCTTGTTCTCGATCAGGTAGTTCGCGATCTTCTCGATCTCGTCGGCCGGGCACCCGTGGAGCGTGGACAGGGTGCAGGAGTTCGTGATCTTCGGGCTCAGCTTGGCCAAGTCCTCTTGGGTGAAGCGCTTCAGCTCACCGAGGTGGGACTCCACCCAGGCGTAGCACTCCTTCCAGATGGCTGTGTTGGAGGCGTCCTTCATTCCCTCCAGGTACGTGTTGACCTTGTCGCCCTTCACGCCCTCGAGGTCATAACCGACGGAGATGTTGAACGCCAGGTCCTCGATGGTGCCGAGTTCGAGCTCCTTGGACAGCACCGCGATGGCGAAGTAGGCCTTCAGGTATTCCTCAAAGGCCTGAGGCACGGTCAGCTCGGTCGACCACTCGCAGTTGTAGCCCTCGTCCGTCGCTTCGATGCACGGCTTCGGCACCGCGTGGCGGATCTCTTCGCCGTCCATTTTTTGGACGGTCTTGAGTTCCATGAACCGGCTACCGGCGAGGTAGGCCACGACGATGTTGTTCGCCAGCTGGGTCTGGGGACCAGCAGCGGGACCCACGGGTGAGGAGAGGCGGTCCCCGAAGGGGTTGGTCACCAGCCTGCCCGACGAGTGCCAGAAGTGTTCCTTGCGACAGCCAAAGATCGCGTCGTCTTGTGCCAGCTCCGCGAGCGCCCACCCCATGAGGTGGTCAAACGAGAGCGGGCGCATCATGTCACCCACGAGATGCTCCTTCCGGGTCGGTGTTTCGTCGTGCGAGGGGGGAAGTCTTGGGGGTCACCGGGAGGTCCCCTCGCGGTCGCCGACCGGCACGCGAGCCTGCAGCGGGACGACGTCGGAGTGCTTGCCGATGACATTGAAGAAGATGTTGAGCGTGAAGGCGACGAGCGCGGCGGCGCTGATGCCGGACTCCATGATCACGTGGAACCAGTCGGGGAACTTGGCCCAGAAGCCGGGCATGACGACCGGCAGCACGCCGAACGCGACCGACACGGCGACGATGACCATGTTGTTGTTGCCGTCGTAGTTCACCTGCGCCAGCGAGCGGATGCCCGCCGCGGCCACGGAACCGAACAGGGCGATGCCCACGCCGCCGAGGACGGGCAGGGGGACCACGTTGATCACGGACGCCAGGAACGGGGACAGGCCGAGGATGGCGAGGATGCCACCACCGGTGGCGACCACCCAACGGCTCTTGATGCCGGACAGAGCGATGAGGCCGACGTTCTGGGCGAACGCGGTGGCCGGGAAGGTGTTGAACGCGGGAGCGACGACCGAGCTCAGCATGTCGGCGCGCAGGCCGTCGGCCACCCGCTTGGCCGGCACGTCGGTGCCGACGACCTCGCCGACCGCGATGATGTCGGCGGTGGTCTCCACCATGATCACGATGATCACGATGAGCATGCTGAGGATGGCGGCGCCGGTGAAGAGAGGCACGCCGAACGCGAACGGGGTCGGGAACGCGAACGCGGCGCCGGCCTTGAAGGCCCCGATCTGCCCGGTGAAGACACTGAAGATGGTGCCGACCACGAGCGCGAGCAGGATCGACATGCGCGCCAGCCTCTTGATCCGGTTGAGGAGCATGCAGACCAGCAGCGTGAACATCGCGAGACCGATGTCCCCGATGTTCGCGTAGTTCGGGTTCGCCACGGACTGACCGTTTTGCATGAGGGTGGCGTTGCCGGTGATCCAGCGTCCGGCGACCGGCATGAGCGACAGACCGATCACGGTGATGATCGAGCCGGTGACCACGTGCGGGAAGAACCGGATGATCTGCGCGAAGAACGGCACGAGGATCAGCGCCACGACGCCGGCGACGATGCAGGCACCAAGCGCCGTCCGCAGCCCGTCGACACCGCCGCCGCTGTTCTTGATGATCGACGTCAGCGTCGCGACCGAGGCGAAGGAGATGCCCTGCACGAGCGGCAGCTGGGACCCGAAGTAGGGCACGCCGACGGACTGCAGGACGGTGGCGACGCCGCTGATGAAGATGCTGCAGGTGATCAGGAGAGCCTGATTCGCTGCATCCAGGCCGGCCGCACCGGCGATGATGATCGGCACCGCGATCACGCCGCCGAACATCGACAGGATGTGCTGGAGTCCGTAGCCGACGAGAGCCGGGAACGCCATCATTTCGTCTTCGGGGCGAGCCGCGACAGGCGCGGCTACAGGTTTGGTGGACATGCGCACTCCTCGGTGAGCGACACTGGACTTACGTCAGTGATGATCTGACTTTAGCCAGTGGAAATGAACTTTGACTAGAGTCAGTAGAGCACGTCAGGGATGTGCCCGAGGGCCACTTCTGACTTTGGGGGCCGTCGAGCATGCCAGATGGATCACACCGTGCGGAGCGCACTGTGGATCGAAGAGTGGACCTAGTGCGGGAAGCCCCGCTCGCGGGGTAGTCGTGATCCTGACCCGAGGCGAGATCGCCGCAGGGCACCACGGAGACGTCGTCGCGGGACGTGAGAAAGGCATTCGCTCCGCGATCGCCGCCGACGGCCTCGATCATCTCTTGCCAGTGGACGCGCGCCACCGCCACCGGGTGCCCCGGCACCCCGTCGTATGACGCGCGAGCCAGGCCTGTGAGAGGGGCGGCTCGAAGGATTCGGTCGATCACCGGCGCGGTGATGTCCGGGAGGTCGACGAGGTGCAGCACGGCCACTCGCGCATCCGTGCCGAGCGCCGCTGTCAATCCCGCGCGAAGGGACGAGGCCAGGCCTCGCTGCCAGTCGGGGTTGCGCACGCCCGAACTGCCAGGAGGCATGGGGGCCTGCGCAGCTCCGTACACCACCAGCACGTGGTCGCACCCTCCGTCGAGAAGGGTCCGCACAGAGTTCGTCAACCATCGGCCGTCCTCGGCCAGGATTTTCGGCATCCCGTAACGGCGGCCGCCCCCGGCGGCGAGCAGGACGCCGAGCGTGGACACGCCCTCAGGAGGCGCCGATGCACCCTGAGAAATGGTCACCTGCTCACCATAAGAGGACCGGCCCCGCCGATGTCGTCGATTCGGTGCAACCCACCCCCGGCGCATGGCACCAGTTAGTGTGGTCACACGGACGATGCCGGGATGCGCGAGGCCCGGGACCGCCGAGCATCGAGGAGGCCAGCGTGCGGGACATTCTGCCCGAGGTGACCGCCTGGATCGAAGACCAGGAGCCGTTCGCGCTCAGCACGGTCGTGCGCACGTGGAGCAGCTCCCCACGACCCGTCGGCGCGACCATGGCAGTCTCGCGTCGTGGCCAGGCCGCCGGCAGCGTATCGGGCGGGTGCGTCGAGGGGGCCGTCTATGAGGTCGCGCAGGAAGTGCTCCGCACCGGTGAACCCCAACTGGTGCTCTACGGGGTGGCCGACGACAACGCGTACGCGACGGGCCTGACCTGTGGCGGCACGATCGAGCTCTTCGTTCAGCGCGCCGATGACGAGCTGCGGAACCGGATCCGCCAGATCGACGCGGCGGTGCGGGCCTACCGGCCGATCGCCCTCGCGACCGTGGTGGCCGGGCGCGCGGAGTTGATCGGGAGGCGGATGCTCGTGACCCCGGACTCCGCGACGGGCAGCCTCGGCAACGAGGCGCTCGACGCGGCTGCGGCAGAGCACGTCCGCGCCCAACTCGCCGCCGACCGCACGGGATCCATCGCGCTCGCGATCGACGGACAGGACCTCGAGGCGGCCGGCCGCACCGTCGAGGACGACGACGCGCTGGTGTTCGTCGACTGCTACGCGCCACCGCCGCGCATGATCGTGGTCGGCGCGATCGACTTCGCCGAGGCCGTCACCCAGATGGGCTCGTTTCTCGGCTATCACGTCACGGTGTGCGACCCGCGCCCGATCTTCGCGACGCGGGAGCGGTTCCCGCACGCCGACGAGGTCGTGGTGAAGTGGCCGCACCTGTTGCTCGACGACGTCGTGCTGGACGAGCGAACGGTCCTGGTGATCCTCACCCATGACCAGAAGTTCGACGTGCCGCTCCTCAGCCGCGCCCTGCGCCGACCGACTCAGTACATCGGCTGGATGGGGAGCCGCCTTCTGCTCGCCGAGCTGCTCACCTCGCTACGCGAGTTCGGTATGACGGAGGAGGAGATCGCGCGGTTGCACGCGCCGATCGGCTTGGACCTCGGCGCGCGCACCCCCGAAGAGACCGCCGTGTCCATCGCCGCCGAGATCGTGGCGGTCGTCTGCGGCGGCACCGGTCAAAAGCTGCGCCACGTCACCGACTCCGAGACCATCCATCGCGGAACGCTGGCCAGCGAGTCTGGCCCGGCCCCGGAGTTGACGACCTGACCCGACCTGGCGCGGACACTGATACCGACGTCCGGGAACCAGGAACCAGGGCCCTCCGGGTCACGGACGGGGTTGGACGATCGAGGTCACCGCGAGACGTTCACGCCCCCATCCGCGCCTGGCCTCATCCGTGGCCGGCCTCGTACGCGTTGAGCAGCGCCGTCTTTTGCACCTTGCCCATCTCGTTGCGGGGCAGGGAGGTCACGAGGTAGACCTCGCGGGGCCGCTTGTGCACCGAGAGACCGTCGGCGACCGATCGCGCGAGGGCGTCGGCATCGAGGCGAGCGCCGGCGACGTCGGGCGTGGGCACGACGTAGGCCACGATCCGCTGGCCCAGATCGTCGTCGTGGACACCCACGACGGCGACCTCCGCGACGCCGGGCTCGCCGAGCAGGTGCGTCTCGAGCTCACCCGCCCCGACCCGGTAGCCGCCCGATTTGATGAGGTCCACGGACTCCCGGCCGACGATCCGGTGATTGCCGTCGGCGTCGATCGTCGCCACATCGCCGGTCACGAACCAGCCGTCGAGCGTGTACGAGGCGGCGGTGGCGTCTTCGCGTCCGAGATAGCCGCTGAACAGCGTCGGACCGCGGACTTCGAGCCGCCCCACGCTTTCCCCGTCGTGGGGGACGCCGATGCCCTGCTCATCGCGCAGCCGCGTGTCGACTCCGGCGACCGGCCAGCCGACGTGACCGGGCAGCCTCGGCCGATCGACGCGGTTGCTGACGGTCAGGAGGGTTTCGGTCATCCCGTACCGCTCGACCATCTCGTGCCCGGTGAGCTCGCGCATCCGCTCGAAGACGGGCACGGGGAGCGGCGCGCTGCCGGAGATGAGGATGCGCGCGCCGGCGAGCTCCCGCGCGGCTCGCTCGTCGCCGGCGACGCGGTGCCAGATGGTGGGAACGCCGAAGTACATGGTGGCCGGGCGCGGACTGGCGCGGCGGGCGACGGCGTACGCCTGCGGGGTGGGACGGCCGACGTGGATCAGCCCGGACCCGACGCGCAACGGCCCGAGGCACCCGATGACCAGGCCGTGGACGTGGAAGAGCGGCAGTCCGTGGGCAAGCGTGTCGGCGTCGGTCCACGCCCAGGCGTCGGCGAGCGCGTCGATGTCGGAGGAGATGGCGGCAGCGGTGAGCACCACCCCCTTCGGGGCGCCGGTGGTGCCCGAGGTGTACAGGACCATTGCGGGTGCCCGCGGATCCGGCGTCGGCAGCGCGGGCTCCGTCGATTCTGCGCAGCGCCCGGTCCCCTCGTTGTCGGTGCGCACAGGCAAGACGGGCAGGTCGACGCCCGCCCGCGCCGGACCTGCCCAGGCGTCGGCACCGCAATCGCCCAGCTGATACGCCAGCTCCGCCGCACCGGCGTCCTGCGGGAACGGCACGACCGGCACACCCGCGATCAGGCCGGCGGCCACGGCCACCAGCGTGGCCATCGTGGGCTCGGCAAGGACCGCGAGGCATCGGACGCGGCGCGCGAGCAGGTCGACGGCGTGGGCCCGGGCGAGCACGCCCAACTGGGCGAAGGTCAGTTCCTCATCCCCGACGCGCGCGGTCGCCGCAGACGCGGTGCCCGCCGCGATCGCGGAGAGCAGGGGGCCGGGCGTCGGCGGTGGCGTCACGGTGTCCTCCTGGAATGTCCTCCTGAATCGGACCCTTGCACCGTACTGCCGGGTGGGCTCGTGACTGCCGAGTGGGCCCTGACTGCCAGGTGGGCACTGAATGCCGGGTGGGCTCCTGCACGGCACGAAGGGCAGGCGTCCCCCGGCGCCTGCCCTTCGTCGTCCGTGAAGCTGGGGGCGGCCCTCCCATGGGCCGCGGTCCCCTCCCTCGTAGCGCGAGTCCCCTGGAAACGCGCCCCACCCCATCGCGCTTCCCCGTCCCATCGCGCTCCCCGCTCGCGGTCCCGACCGCGCCCCCATTCGGCCTCCCAGGCCGTTCCAGCCACCCGCCTCCCCCGGCGGGTTGATCGTGACCCTCCCCAGGGCCACCATCTTTCGTACGTCGCGGTCGGGCTCCAGGCCCCCTCAGGTCGAGCCGTTCCGCGTCGTGCACCCTCCTCATCGGCGACCAAGACGCCCGTCCAACCAAGCCTTCCTATACACCTGTTCAAGAGTTCGTAAAGTCCTCCGACGGGCTCCCGCCGGTCGCGACGGCAGTAAGCCCCGAGGATGGGACGACGAGCTGGTGTTCTCGAGGCTGGCGGTGGACCGCCAAGCCTGTGTCCCGCTGTGCTGAGTATCCCAGCGGACTAAACGGCAGGCCGAGTCCGCCACACAGCCGACGCGGATCGAAGACCTCGTGTCCGACCTGCCCGTACCGTAGCCGGGTAGGTGTGCGTCTGGCCCAGGAAGGGAGAGGTGCCTGTGCTTCAGCGGATCCTCCCCTCGACCGTGCACCTGGTCGAGACCCCTGTCGATATCGAGGGGACGTTGTTCCCGCAGGAGGCCGCCGTCGTGGCACGGGCCGTTGAGCACCGGCGACGCGAGTTTGTCACCGTACGCGCGTGCGCCAGGGAGGCGCTGGCCCGACTGGGAGTCGCGGCTGCCCCGATCCTGCCTGGCGAGGGTGGTGCACCGGTCTGGCCGCCGGGCGTGGTGGGCAGCATGACGCATTGCGTCGGCTTCCGCGCCGCCGCGGTGGCGTCGAGCGCGACGATGCTCAGTGTGGGCATCGACGCTGAGCCGGACGAGCCGCTGCCCGCCGAGGTCGTCTCGCTGGTCGCCTCGCCGCACGAGCTGGCCGACCTGCCTCGTGACGGCGACACGCCATGGGACCGGGTGCTGTTCAGCGCCAAGGAGGCCGCCTACAAGGCCTGGTTTCCCCTGACGGGACGCTTCCTCGACTACGGCGACGTCCGCGTTCGCCTGCGGCCGCGGGGCAGCTTCACCGCATGGTTGCTCGTACCGCCGGCCGCCATCGGCATCGAGGTGCTCGACCGCCTGGATGGGCGGTGGCTGGTGTCCGACGGTCTCGTCCTCACGGCGATCGCCGTGCCGGCCCGGCGGCCACGGGTACGGCTTCGCTAGCGCGTTGAAGATGACTCGTCGTGGCCGTGGAGCCCGACGAGTCGTCTTCAGGTACGTGGGAACGCCGTCCGCCGCAGCGAACCGGCGCGCGGCGGCTTCACCCGAAGCGGCTCAGTTCATGGAAGAAGCCGTCGGCGAACCGGAGGTCGCCGGATCGGGCGACCTCCTCGTAGACGAAGGCGCCGACGGCGAGGTCGAGGACGCCGAGGCCGAACGGGGAGAAGACGACCGTCCGGTCTGGAGGAACCTCGATGTGGCCGGACAGCACGTCGGCAAGCGTGCCGGCGAGGAAGTCACGGCTTCCGGTCAGCTGCTCGGCGAGGTGCGGTGAGGTACCGGCCCGCAGGCAGTGATCGACGTCGTCCACGAGGCTGAACGACTCCAGGATGACGGCGGGGGCCAGGTCGCGCAGGGAGATGTGCAATACGACCGGGTGGTGGGCGAACCAGGCGGGGTCGGACACGTGCGGCTGGGCGGCCACCGTCGCGAACACGACGAGGTCGCTCGAGCGGATTAGCGACTCCGGGTCGGAGTGGACCCGCACGCTGGCCGCCTCGTCGGCCTGAGTGAGGTGCTCAGCCAATCCCGCTGCGCTCTTGGCCACCAGGTCGGTGACCCCGATCTCGTCGAACTCCCAGCCGGTCGCCGCGAGATACGTGTGGATGTATCGCGCGATGAGACCCGCCCCGACGAATCCCAGGCGCCGGGGCCGCGGTCGGCCGCGGCTGAGCCGATCGGCCCCGAGGGCCGCCGACGCGGCCGTCCGGGTGGCGCTGATGATCGAGCCCTCCAGGCAGGCGAACGGGTAGCCGGTGTCATGGTCGTTGAGCAGGAGCAACGCCGATGCACGCGGCAGTCCGTACTCGATGTTGCCCGGGAAACTGGCCACCCACTTGAGACCATCGACCCGGAACCGGCCGCCCAGTGAGGCGGGTAGCGCGATGATCCGCGACTGCGGCCGGTCCGGGAAGCGCAGGAAGTACGACGGCGGGTTGACCGAGTCGCCCGCCGCGTGGACGCGGTAGGTCTCCTCGACGAGGTCGACAATTCGGCGCTCCTGTCCAGCCAGGGCGCCCTCCACTTGACCGCCTCCGATGAGGGCGAACCGCGGAGGATAATCTTGGCCGGTCGGGACCGGTCGGGGGAGGGTCTGGTGAGTGGTCATGGTCTTCCTTTCAGCTCCACGAGTGCTGGCGCGAGGGGTCACCCAGCGCCGGTACCTCGTCGGTCATCGCGACCACGATCTCCCGATCTCCCGTGAACGGCTCGCGACCGTGTGCGCTGCGGATGTTGTCGATCACCAGGAGGTCGCCCGGCTGCCACGGCTCCTGAACGGTGTGGGCGGCGTACGTGTCGTTGATGACGTCGACGACGTCCGCGCCGATCGGTTCACCGTCGCCGAACGCGGTGGTGAAGGGCAGCGCGTCGGCGCCGTAGGAATCGACGAGGAATTCGCGCACCTCGGGGTCGAGTGTCCACTCGCTGAGGAACGCCACTTGGTTGAACCAACACTCCTCGCCGGTGACGGGGTGTCGCACGACGGCAGGGCGCCGCTGCCGGGTCACGAGCGCGCCGTCGGGTTCCCAGTGCGCCTCGATGGCGTTGTCGCGACAGTAGGCTTCCACGCGCGCGGGATCGTCGGTGCCGAACGCGTCCGCGATGCTGGCCCCGATGTCCTCGTTGTAGCGACGGATGAGCATCCAGCCCTGGCGCTCGAACCGCGCGACGAGCTCGGCCGGCAGCGCGCGCAGGACCTTCGACCCGTCGGCGATCGGGGTCGTCCCGCCCTGGCTGGGCGCGATCAGGCAGGCGAAGAGCATCGTCCCTGGGATGCGGGAGGCGTAACTGAGCTCGTGGTGCAGGCACATGGGCTGGCCAGGGGGCCAGGTCGACGATGAGTAGACCCCCTCGGCGTACCGTCCACGCTCGGCGAACGCCTCACGCTCGGTCATGAGACCGGTCCCCACGATGCGGAACACCTCGGCGACCTGGGTGGGGTCGCTCAGCCCGAGCCCGCGCACGAGGACGGCGCCGTGCCGGGCGACCGTCGCGCGGAGGGCGTCGCGATCGACGTCCGCCCACCTTGCGGCGTCGGTCACGCCGTCGAGGGTCAAGAGCGGCGGGCGGCCTGGCGCAAGATCGACGGCCAGCGGAGTTGCTTCGGTGGCGGAAAGCATGCGGTGGATCCCCCTAAGAAGTGAACGTATGAATGCGTCGTCGGGATGGGCTGCGAAAGGGCGCTGGGACGCGCGGATCAGGCGTGCGCCGCGGGCTCGCGTGTCGCGCGAGCGGTGCGTGCGTCGGGTGCCTGCGAATGGGCCGAGGCCTCCACCACGTCGGCGAGGTCGGCGAGCACGGGATGGGTCAGCAGATCGCGCAAAGAGACAGCGCGGTCGAGGACGATCGCTAGCTTGACGGCCGCGAGCGAGGTGCCGCCCCGGTCGAAGAAGTGGTCGTGCCGCCCGATCTGGTCCACGGGAACGCCGAGAACCTCGGCCCACGCCGCGGCGAGCCGCGCCTCGGTAGGAGTCCGCGGGCCCGGCACGAGCTGGGCCGTCTCCCCCTGTGACGCGTCGAGTTCCGCCGCGAGGGCGGTCAGCGACGTGCGATCGATCTTGCCGTTGGCAGTGAGCGGCAGGCTCTCCCGGTGATGCAGGGTATGCGGCACCATGTACACGGGCAGCCGGAGGGCCAGGTGGGTCCGCAGGTCCTCCGGCGGGAGTGGCCGGTCGGCGGAGTAGAACGCGACCAGGTGCCGACCTCCGTCGGGTAGGTCGGTGACGACGACGGCCCCGTCCCGCACTCCGGGAGCGCGCGTCAGCACGTCCTCGATCTCGCCGATTTCGATGCGGAAACCGGAGATCTTCACCTGGTGGTCTCGTCGCCCGAGGAATTCGAGCTTGCCGTCTGGCAGCCACCGCCCGATGTCACCTCCGCGATAGAGGCGCTCCCCCTGCTGGTAGGGGTCGGACAGGTAGACGCTCGCCGTGCGCTCAGGATCGTTGACGTAGCCGCGGCCCACGCACACTCCGGAGAACACGATCTCCCCCGGCGCCCCGAGCGGGACCGGGACGAGCCGCTCGTCGACGACGTAGACGCGGACGTTGCGGATGGGCCGCCCGAGCGGTACCCGGCTGCCCACGAGCGCACCTTCCATGACCTCGTGGTTGGTGTCGTCGGACGTCTCGGTCAAGCCGTAGGCGTTGACCAGCTTGATCGTGCGTCCCGCGGCGAACCAGCGCTGAACGAGTTCAGCCTTGAGCGCCTCCCCGGTGACCGACACGCAGCGCAGCGCGGGCAGGTCCCGGTGATGGGTGTCGAGGTAACTGACAACGGCTTCCAGGTAGGAGGGGACGACCTGCATGACGGCGACCCCAGCCCCTTCGATGGTGTCGACGAACCGTTCGACGTCGAGGATCGCCTCTTGGTCGACGATGAGAGTGCGACCACCGGCCACGAGGGGCGCCACGAGCTGCCACAGCGAGATGTCGAAGCATTGCGGCGCGCACTGGGCGACGGTGTCCTCGGGGGTGATCCCGAGGTCCTCGATCTTGGCGAGCACGTGATTGACCATGCCCGCGTGCTCGCACATGGCACCCTTGGGCTCGCCTGTCGAGCCGGAGGTGAAATAGAGGTAGGCGAGCTGGTCAGGTCGAACCTCGACCCCCAGGTCGGGCGCACCGTCGGGTGCTGACGCGGCGATCGAGTCGAGATCCATGACCTCAGGGCGCTCGTGCGCGTCGAACGTGTCGAGCGCCTCGAGCAGGGATCGTGTGCTCACCGCTTGGGTGAGGACGTACCGGCATCCGGAGCGGCGCAACACCCTGGCGATGCGGTCGGCGGGGAAGAGCGGATCGATGGGCAGGTAGGCGCCACCCGCTTTGAGGATCGCCAACACGGCGGTCAGCCACTCGAGGTTTCGTTCGGTGATCACCGCGACGACGTCCTCGGGATTCAATCCCTCCTCCAGGAGAGCTCGGCCCACGCCGTTGGCGCGATCGTTGAGCTGCGCGTACGTCCACTCGCGGTCCCCTTGGGCGGCGGCCGCGCGCCCTGGATGGGCGCGGACCCGCTCCTCGAACATCTGGTGGACCCGTCGATCGGGTAGCTCGCGCACGGGGCCGACGAACGCCTCCAGCTGATGACGGATCTCCTCGGGAGACACCAGGGCGTCCGCGTCGACGGGGCGCTCCGGCGCGGCCGCCAACTGGTCCAGGGCCGCGACATGGTAGCTGGCGAGGCGCCGCGCGTAGTCGCCGTCGATCGCGTCGGTCCGGTAGCGCAGGCGCAGGCATCCCGGCTCGGGGTCGAGGGTCAGCGACACGCTCAGGAGGATTGTCTCGACGAGATTCGCCGGGGGTGATTCGGGGCGTTCGTCGGCGTCGACGACCGTCTCGAACGGGGCGTCGGAACGCTCCGGCTCTCGCTGCTGGGCGTCTGCACCGTCCGGCTTGCCCTGCTGGGCGTCCGCGGCGTCCCTCCTCTGCGCAACCTCCGGGTCCCGCGCGGCCAGGCCGTTCGCGGACACGAGGTCGCGCCACGTGCCGCCGACCGGCAGCGAGCAGGGCCGCAAGGTCCCATGCTCCGCCAGCCCCGCCACAACGACGCCCTCACCGGTGAGTGTCGAGAGCACTTTGGCGTGCGCAGCCAGCAGCAACACCGAAACCGGCACCCCCAGGTCGTCGGCGCAACGCGCCAGCGAGGCACGCAGCCCGTCGGGCAGGATCTGCTCGTGGTCGGCCGCGCCGGGAGACGGTGTGCGGCTCCATCGGGGAAGTGTCGTCATCGCAGACTTCCTGTCCCGGCTGTGGCCATCGTCCTGGCGGTAGTGAGTGTGCTGGCCGTGGTGACTGTGCTGGCGGTAGCGGGCGCGGGTCGAGGGTGGTCCTTGCTGATGGCGTTGGCGGGGTTGCCGGCCCAGAGGGCGCCGTCCGGGACTTCCTCGCCCTTCATGACGAAGGAGTCCGGGCCCAGTTCGACGTCGTCGCCGACGCTCACGCCGTAGTGGACCAGGGAGCCCGTGCCGATCGTGCAGCGAGAACCGATGGTGATGTGATCGGATTTGAAGGCGCCATCCTCCTGGGAGTGGCTCTGCAGGCTACTGCCCACGTTGAAGGTGCAGTCGTCGCCGATGCTGACGAACCCTCGCTCGGGGATGAAGCAACCGTCGTCGAAGAGCCCCCGGCCCACGCGCACCCCCATCAGCCGCCAGATGTGGCTCTTCATCGGGGTGCCGTCGAACATGGCGAGGAACTTGATGGCCGGCACCTTCCAGTACCGCTCGTGCCGCCAGAAGTCCGGCTCGTAGATGGAGCATCCCTGGGGGGCCAGGAGCTGCGCCTGAGACAGTACTCGCTCCACGAGCACCGCATACCCAACGGTAAAGGCGAGCAGCACCGCGTCGGCCAGCACAACGACCAGTGGACCGTACGTGGGTACATGGTGGCGCGGTTGTGCCGCAGCTTGGCGCGCAGCCGGCGTCGCAACTCCGCCCGGGTGGTCAGCCCCAACGCGGTGTCGCGCCGGACCGTGCGGGGGATCTCGAACGCCGGCGATCCGAGCAGGCCGACGTCGCGCCGCACCGGTCCGTCCAAGGGGACCGCGACCTTGGTGCCCAGCAGCACGTTGTCGCCCACTCGCGCCCCCGACGGATACACGACGAAGTTGCCCAGGAAGCTGTGCGCCCCGATACGGGTCGGGGCCAGGCGAAAGGCCGTCGCGGAGTAGTCGGCGTTGAGGATCGACAGTCCATCGGCCGCCATCGTGCCGCTGCCGACGACGGTGAGGTACGGATTCTCGTGCTTGACCATCTGACCGAAGTTCGAGCCGGTCTGCTGCACGGGCCGCATCCGATAACCCACCGCCTGCAAGTAGGTGGTGATGGGGGAGCTGTCACCGAAGAGAGCGGTGAGCGGGGGGATGTTGGTCAGGAGGCCCACGCCGCGGTGGATGGAATAGTGCCGACCGTACAGCGGGTAAGACCGCTCGGGAATGAGGAACCGATTGAGCAGCCGCGGCAGGGTCGTGACCAGCACCAGCCCCACCCCCAAGCCACCCAGGACCAGCACCCCAGCGGCCAGTGCCGCTTCGGCGTAGAACCCCAGGGCCGAAACCAACGCCGCGCCGGGGTGTAGCTGCGGGGCCCACGGGCTGGCCGACACCAGCGTCTCCAAGAACCCGGTCAGTAATGGCAGGACGAGAAGCATGTAGAACAACAACTGTGCGGCGGAGTAGGTGACCCGGCGCCGGGCCGCGTGCGCGGTGCGCGCCTCCAACCGGTAGGTCGCCGGGCTGGGTTGGGCCGGCGTGCCGTGCCAGGACTGGCCCGCGGGGATGGACTGCCCGGCGTGCAGCGAGGACGAATGACCCAACTGGGCCCCCTCACCCATCGATGTCGCGATGTCCAGCACGGCGAACTCCCCGACGAACGCCTCGGCGCCCAGCGTGACCCGGCCCGTCTCGATGACCCTCCCACGCGCCCGGTAGCACGACAGGTAGGTGTCTTTGCGCACGACCGCGCCCGCACCTACGGTCAGCAGGTCGGTGCAGACGGGCAGGTGCCGAGTGAGGATGACGGCACCGGCGTCGACCTTCGCGCCCAGAGCCCGCAGGTAGAGGACGTACATGGGCGATCCGGCGAAGAACACGGCCAGCGGGCTGGTCCGGATGGTGGTTTTCACGATCCAGAACCGCAGATACCGCAGCGACCAGATTGGGAACTCACCCGGGGTCCACCGGCCCACCAGCAGCCACTTCAACAAGATCGGAAGTATTGCCTGGAAGACGAAAATCCCGGCCCCGACCATGGCAGAACGCAGGTAGACGTCGACCAGTCCGGTCTTCAAGGCGATCCACTCATAACCCCGGAACATCAGGAACAGGGTCAACGCGGGATATGCCACGAGCCAGCTCATCTGCGCGGTCCCGCACGCGACGGACGCGAGCCGACCCGGCCGCCTGAGGTGGACGGGTGCCGATCCGTCGGCTGGTGACCCTGCCGGCTCACGGCGCAGGGGCCGTCCCATGTCAGGGAGATTCGAAGAGCCGGAAGCACCCTCGCCGGCGGACCGGTCCCCCTGCTGACCGTTGGGTCGCTCTGGTCGCGAGGTGATGGTCGTCCCATTGGGCGCGGGGCCCTGAGGGAGGGCGGGCGCCACCTCCTCGGAGGCGGCCGGGCTCAGGGCTTGCGCCAAGCTCACGATCGTGGACGCCGCATAGATGTCGCGCATCGACACATCCGGCAGCTCCGGGCGCTTGCGCACCCTGGCGCAGAACCGCGCCATCACCATCGAGTCGGCCCCCAGATCCCGGAAGAAGTGACCGGTCGGATCGACGTCCTCGACCCCTAGGGCGGAGGCGAGAATCTGCGCCAGCGCGTCTGCGGTGCTGTCCTGGGACAGCAGGTCACAGCTGCCGATCACGAAGTCAGCCCCTTCGTGGCAAGGACGGGCGAGGGATCAGCCAGCGGGTGCTCACGTCCAAGCAGGTCGGCTAGCACCTGTGCCCCATAGATGTCGGCCACCCAGTTCGCGTGGTAAAGCGTGTCGAGGTAGCGCTCGCCGAAATCGGGCGCGATCGCGACTGCGGTCGTTGAGGCCGATCCGTGCTCATCGAGCCACGCGCTGGCCCCGCTGACTACGGTGCCGGTGGATCCACCGAACAGGAATCCGCGCCGGGCCAGCAGGTGACAGGTTCGCACCGTGGCCGGTTCCTCGACCAGAACGACATCGTCCACGAACGATGCGTCGAGCTGTGGTGGTCGCATGCTCATCCCCAGCCCAGGGATCATGCGAGGGGCCGGAGGGCCGCCGAAGGAGACCGACCCCGCCACATCCACGGCGACCACGCGCACCGCCCGTCGCTGTTCCCGGAAGAAGCGGGCGCATCCCATGAGCGTGCCGGTCGTCCCTGCCCCCACGAAAAGCACATCCAGCTCGGGAAATTCACGAAGGACCTCCGGCCCGGTTCGCCGGTAGTGCGAATGCCAGTTGGCCGGGTTTGCGTACTGATTGAGCCACACGTACCGGTCGTCGGAGTCACAAAGACGGCGTATGTGCTCAAGTCGAGCGCCCAGGAAGCCGTCCTTGGGATGGGGCTCGCTCACCTGGTAGACCTCGCTGCCGTAGGACTCCATCAGCATGCGGGTCGCCAAATTGCAGCGCGGGTCGGTCACACACAGGAACCGGTACCCTTTATTTGCCGCGAGAACACTCAGAGCGACCCCCAGATTACCCGAACTGGATTCGACGAGAATCGAGTCGGGACGTAGCCGCCCGTCTCGCTCGGCGCACTCGACCATCTCCGCGGCAGCTTTGATCTTCACCGAACCTGCGAAATTGAAACCCTCGACCTTGAGGAACAGCGACCGCCCGAGAGTCGGGGAGAGATCGACGAACAGATTCGATTCGTTGAATTCTTGCGGCATCGAAATAACGGTCATGTCGGTGTCCCCCTAAGATGTGATAGTGCTGTGCTGGCCACGGGGCGCTCCTCGCCTGGCGTTTCACGCTGACACTCTTAGAGAGTGCGTGTGCGACCCCGTGATACACCTCGCGATTCAGCGTTTGTCAAAGTGTTGGCGTGCAGCAGCCCGGCGAAACCGCACTTCAGCAGGTCATGGCGGTTGAGGCGAGAAATGGTGCCCGTCGGCCGCGATACCATTGGACAGCCAGGGCTGTGCGCGGTTGTTGAGCAGCCATTGTCATTAGAACTCCCCCTCAACACGCTCTGGCGTGTCTGAAAAGAATGACCTTTCCCCACCCCAGACCTGGGCGTGCGAAACAACCCCAAGCACGGTTTCCGTGGCAGAGGTGTCTCGATCGCAGATAAGAAGATGCCGGTTCTACAAGTTGCCGATCCGGCAGGCCGACGATTCTCTACAGGTCCGATAGGGTCAACAACGGTGAGTAACGTGGGTGAGTCCTTGATCGACGCCGAAGGTCAGCGCCCCCCGATCGATCAGCATGATGACGTCGTCAAGGGTTCGTCAGCGTGGATCAAAGGCGCAGGGGTGAGGCGCCTGATCGGCAGGCGGGAGAGGCGCTCACGATCGAAGACAAGGTAATCGCTGAAATCGCTCTAACAGAATTCCGCATAGAGATGCTCACTCGTGGTGTGCTCTTGGGGTCGACGGCGGAAAGGCAACCCCACATCCCCACATTCTGCAATCCGAGCGATCTGAACGCTAGTCCTCATCGCTCTCACAGTCAAGACTCAGCTTGGACGCACCGGCGAACTACTGATAGCGCGAGTGTGGCGCGAGTCACTCAGGCCGGATAGCCCTGTGATTGTACAGAATTGGGACTGTTCAGGTCCCGGTTCAATGATCCAGAAGGGACACCCGGCAGGTGAGCGTCCCACGGCGTTTCCGCGGTATCCGATGACCCGAACCTGATCGGTGCCGCCGGGTGAGCATCGGTGACTCGACTGGTCAAACCGGCGCGGCTCACCTCCGGGGCCGGTGTGCCGCGGACCCACCAGTGTGGGTGCGACCCAGATTCGGGACCACACCTCACCGCCCCGCCCGAGGTTCGCCCCTTTCGGGGCGTACCTCGACATCTGAGCTGGCGGGGGGACTCGAACCCCCAACCACCTGTTTACAAGACAGGTGCGCTGCCAATTGCGCCACGCCAGCCGGCGCTCCCGCAGGCGCTCACCGCACTCGCGGCCGATCCCCGCGTGAAGCGAACCCCTCAGATCGTACCGGCCCTCCCCGCCGACACCCAGATCCTCTCGTCCCCAGGCAAACCCGCCCGCCCTTTCGTATGCTTCCGGACACGCCGAAGCCCGGCCCCGCGGGATCGCCGCACGGGCCGGGCTTCGGGCGCCTTGAGAGGGTCAGTCCGCCGCAGCGTCACAAAGACGCGAAGCGAGCCCAGGGAAACGCCAACGGGAAGTGGGTCAGCGGTACGAGGAAGGAGTTGCCGCCAGGGATACGGAGGCCGGTGTCGCCACGCCGCCCTCGACGGCCGCTGTCAGTGACGTCAGGCTGGCGGACGTGAGCTGAGCGGTCGCGTACGCGTGCAGCTTGTTCAGCGCGGGCTGCGTGTAGTAGGCCAGGCCCGATGCGGGGGCTCCGACCAGCTTCTCGACCCGGGCCACCGATTGCACGTCCGTCTTGCCGGTCACCGCCGCGCCGACCTTGCGCTGCAGGGCGCTGAGCGCCTGCGGGTCCCAACGACCCGACAGGTCGCCCCCGAGCCAGCTCTGCACAATGCGGGTGCTCTGGCCGGTCAGCTCGCCGCCGGCGGGCTTGGGAGTGGCCGGCTTCGGGGCAACCGGCTTCGGGGCGAGCGGCTTCCTGGCGAGCGGCTTCGTCGCGGGCGCGGCCTTCGGCGTGGCCTTGGCGCTCGCGCGGGTGGCTGCGGCGGGCTTCGGCGCGGCAGCCGAGCGAGCGGCCGCCGGGGCGGGCGCGGATCCGCCGCCCATGCCATTCGCGTGGGTCAGTCCCGCTTTGATGCTGCAGGCCGGCCAAGCGCCGGGGCCCTGCATCGAGAGCAGGCGCTTGCCTGCCGCGATCTGCCCTTCGCGGCTGGCCAGGTGGGGGGCGGAAGCGTACGCGGTGCCACCGGCCGCCGCCCAGCTGCTCTGCGTGAACTGCAGGCCACCGGAGAAGCCGTTGCCCGTGGTGGTGGCCCAGTTGCCACCCGCCTCGCACTGGGCGACACGGTCCCAGACCGAGTCGTCAGCCTGAGCGGACGACGCAGATAGGCCGATGCCGACCGCCGCCGCGACGACGGTCGCGGTGGCCGCGCCGACACCGCGAAGCAGTGAAGTCCGGGGGGTGTCGTGCTTAGAGATGTTACGCATACAGGTGTTGCTTCCTCTCCTGACGGCGCCTGCGGGGTGAGCTGTCGGGTTCGGGCTGTCAGGTGCCCGGCCGCCTAAGCGGCTTCACCCCAAGCCGCGCGCACGCGGCACCCCCGGACTGCTCCGGGGCTGGGTCCCCCACCTTCGTCTGCCCACTCCGGCGCGCGGCGGTCTGCCGGCACCGCAAGGGATACGCGCTCGCCGACGAAGTTGGGCGCGCGAGCACGCGGACATTTAGGGTGTGATGTTTGACGGTGGCGATGTCGGCTCGCAACTCTGCGGCCGACGGCACAGGGTGTGTCGCCGCTCCTGAGAATAACGACACGGACTCCCTCGAGTCACGGTTTCGCAACGAGACCGCGGTCGACGTGACGCGTTTCGACGGGGCGCCGGCGCATCGTCGCAGCCAGCAGCCCCCTCGACCACCAAATGTGGCATCGACCACAAGGTCACGGTTGCAACAAGAATCTCAACATCCGAGATATCCTATGTTCATATCGCCATGCCGGTCGACGTGGGGCGGCGCCGCCCACGGCCTCACCACGGCGCCGCAGCCCAGCCGAACGGGTTGCCCGTCAGCGGCCACCACTGCGGATGGAAGCCGCTCGATTGGGACACCAGGCCGAGCGCCGTGGCCGCGACCAGCAAGACCGTCGCCGCCGCGAGGGCCCCCACCTGACCCGGCGCGACGGCGCGCACCACGAGTCGCGTGCCGCGCCGCAGCGAGCCTCCTCGGGGGCCCCACCAGGCGACAAACGATCCTAAGAAGGCCGCCACGAACAGCGACGACGCCGCCGATGCCCCGCGCGGTGGACCCATCCCCAGCGTCCCCAGCCCCGCGACGCCGCCCAGCACCGCCACCGCCACGAACAGCGGCAACAGCCCATAGAGCACCGCCGCCACCGCTGCCCCCACCGCGTGCACCGGGGACCACATGGCCGCTGAGAGCCGGTCGCCGCGGCGGATACCGCGCTCCCCGCGCCGTATCCACAGACCGCGCGCGGTCCGGTCGACGGTGCGGGCGAGCCAGGACCACACAAGCCCTGCCCCGACGAACACCGGCGGCGCCACCGCCGCGATCGCCGCGAAGAGCACCCCGAGCGCCAGGACGGTGCCGGTGCGTCGGGGCGTGGACGCCGTGGGAGCCACGGGCGCCGCCGGCGCCGCGGCAGGAGCTGCGACATGTCTGGGATACGCGCCGGGCCCGACGCCTGGTGGGGGCGCCCACGCGCGCGCCGTCGTGCCCGCGTCGGACTGCGACGGGTGCAGACCCGGTGCATACTGCGCCTCGCTGGACCCGCCCTGGGACCGGACGTCGACGGACGGAGGCGACGCCTCGTGGAAGCGCGCGTACGGTCCCGGCGCCGGAGCGGGGCCCGGCATCCGCGGCAGCACCGCCGTGTGCGGGGCGGCCGGCAAGGCCGCGGTCACGTCGTCGCCCGCCGCGTACCTCTCCAGCGCCGCCAGGATCACCGGCCGGTCCGGACGGCGCATGGGGTCGGGGGCCAGCGCCGCCGCCAACAGCGGCGCCAGGCGTGCGTCCACGCCGGACAGGTCGCACTCGCCCGCCCGGATGCGCGCGAGCACGGCCGCCAGGGGCGATTCACCGAAGGGCACTCGCCCGCAGGCCGCGAACGCCAGCGTGGCGGCCCACGCCCACCAGTCGGTGGCGGCCGTCACGGGTCCGCCGTCGAGGATCTCCGGGGCCAGAAAGCCCGGCGTGCCCATGACCAGCCCGGTGACCGTGAGCCGCGCGTCCGCTTCACCGAAAGCAATGCCGAAGTCGATGATGATCGCGCGATCATCGTCCATCAGAACGTTTCCCGGCTTCAGGTCACGGTGCACCACGCCGGCCACGTGGATCGCCGACAGCGCCTCGGACAGGTCGCGGGCCAGCGCCAACAGCGCATCGCCGCGAAGCGGCCCGCGGTCGGCAACGTACTGGTCGAGGGACCGCCCGGGCACGTACCGGGTCACGACGTAGGGACGCGACCCCTCCACGTCCGCGTCGACGATCCGCGCGACTCCCGGGTGAGCGACCCGGGAAAGGTGGGACACCTCCCGAGCGAGGCGCTGGCGGGCGGCTGGGTCGCTGGCCACGTGGTGGTGGAGGACCTTGAGGGCGACGGCGCGACCCCGCGGGTCGAGCGCCAGATACACCACCCCCATGCCGCCCCGACCGACCTCGGACACGATCCGGTAGGGCCCCAACCTCGACGCGTCCGCCCGGCCCGGCTGCTCCACCGTTGCGCTCATCGCTTGCAAGCCCCTCCCTCGTGGACCTACCGCGGCCATCCCCCCCGCCAGGGTACGACGGCAGCGCGCACCACTCGTCGAGCCTGACGATCGCGGCGCGGCCCAGGTTCCCCAGATCGGCCGCGCGCGATGTGGCGTCTCTCACGATCGGCGCCAGCGCACCGTCCGGGGTGGTCGCTCACCGGAACGGTGTCGCGCCCTCGCCGTACAGTGAGGCGCATCGCCGACCCCAAGAGGCGATACCCGCCGCACGCGACACGAGGACGCGGTGGGCCCTGCGCCGCGAGGCGTGAGACGCGCACGGGCGACGGGGCGCGGCACCAGAGAGCGCGACGAGAACGCGACAGCACACACGGAGGACGCGACGATGACCGGCGAGGGAACACACGACAGCAACCATCCCGGCGACGACGCGAAAAGCGGGCGCACGTACGACTTCGTGGTGGCGGCCAACCGGCTCCCGGTAGACCGTCGGCCCGGGCCTGACGGCACGTTCGAATGGCACCGCAGTCCCGGCGGCCTCGTCACCGCCATGGACTCGGTCATGCGCGGGCGGCAAGGTGCGTGGGTGGGCTGGGCGGGAGATACCGGCGAGGCGCCCGAGCCGTTCGAGAACGCCGGGATGTACCTGGTCCCGGTGGCGCTCACCCAAGAAGAGGTCGACGAATACTACGAAGGCTTCAGCAATGACACGCTGTGGCCCATTTTCCACGACGTCATCGTCCCGGCGACGTTCCATCGCAGCTGGTGGCAGGCATACAAGCGGGTCAATGAGACGTTCGCCGACGCGGTCTCGCGAGTGGCGGCACCGGGCGCGACCGTGTGGATCCACGACTACCAGCTGCAGCTCGTGCCGCAGTTGCTGCGAAACCGGCGGCCTGACGTGCGGATCGGCTGGTTCAACCACATCCCGTTCCCGCCGGTCGAGCTCTTCGCGCAACTGCCATGGCGCGTCGAGCTCCTACGAGGCCTCACGGGCGCGGACTTCCTCGGGTTCCAGCGCTCGAGTGACGCCGGCAACTTCCTGCGGGCCTGCCGTCTCCTGGCCGGGCTGCCGACCCGCGGCGACACGGTACGGGTACCGCACCCTGGCGGCGCGGACCACACGGCGCGCGCCGCGGGTTTGCCGATCTCGATCGACGTCGCCCAGCTCGACGCGCTCGCCCGCTCGGATAAAGTCCGCGCGCGCGCCGCGGAGATCCGCGAGTCCCTCGGTGACCCGAAGGTCATGATGCTCGGCGTCGATCGGCTCGACTACACCAAGGGGATCCGGCATCGCCTCAAAGCGTACGAAGAGCTTCTCAACGATCAGCTCCTCTCGCCTCCCGACGTCTGTCTGGTCCAGGTGGCCGTGCCCAGCCGCGAGCGCGTCGAGGCATACAAGGACCTTCGCGACCAGGTCGAGCTCACCGTCGGGCAGATCAACGGCGACCACTCGGCGCTCGGCGCGCCGGCCGTGCACTACTTGCACCAGAGCTTCGACCAGGCGGAGATGGCGGCCATGTACTGCGCCGCCGACGTCATGCTCGTCACTCCCTTGCGCGACGGGATGAATCTCGTCGCCAAGGAGTACGTGACCTGCCGCTACGACGAGCGGGGGGCCCTGGTGCTCTCGGAGTTCGCCGGCGCCGCGGAGGAACTCACGCGCGCTTTCCTGTGCAACCCGCACGACATCGAGGGGCTGAAAGACACGATCGTGCGCGCGGTCTCCAGCACGCCATCCGAGCAGCGGCGTCGGATGCGTACGCTGCGCCGCCGGCTTGCCACCCACGACGTGCAGCGCTGGGCCAACCAGTTCCTCGACGCGCTCGACGCTGCCCCAGGGCGTCCCGCGTCGACGGGCTCTCGTTCATTCGTCGCCAGAGACTGACGTCGTGGCCGAGATCGCGAACGAGGAGGCGCTCCCCGAGGAGGTCGCCGCGGCAGTCCGGCTGGCAGCTGGACGACCGCGCGTCCTGCTGGCCAGCGACTTCGACGGCACGTTGGCACCCTTCGTCACCGACCCGATGGCCGCACGGCCGGCCGCCGGCGCGGTAGATGCGCTGCGCGCCGCGGCCGGGTTGCCCGGGGTGTCGGTGGCTCTCGTGTCGGGCCGCGACCTCGCGGTGCTGCGTGACTTGTCCCGCCTAGGCGACGACGAGCGGATCGTCTTCATCGGCACGCATGGGGCCCAATCCAGCCTAGAGGTCGGCTCCGGCGCGCTCAGTGAGCTCCAGCTTGACCTGCTCGCCCGGCTCGACGCGGGCCTGCACGGCGTCGTCGCGGCCCACCCGGGGTCGCGGTTGGAGCGCAAGCCGTCGGCGGTCGTGCTGCACACCCGTGGCCTGCCCGAGCCGGCGAACTCGGCCGCCCTCGACGCGGCCGGGGCCGTCGCCGCCGCGCACCCCGGCTGCCACCCGTTGCGCGGGAAGGATGTGCAGGAGATCGGCGTGTGCGAGGCCGACAAGGGTTCAGCCCTGGTGAACCTGGCCCGGCATACGAGTGCCGACATCGTCTTTTACGTCGGCGATGACGTGACCGACGAGCGGGCGTTCACGGCGCTCGACCCGACCCACGGCGATGTCACGATCAAGGTCGGGGAGGGTGCCACCGCAGCGCGCTGGAGGGTCGCGGACGTCGCCCAGGCCGTCGCCTGCCTGCAGCTCTTCGTGGCCATCCGAAGACAACCGACGTCGTCGACCCCGCATT
>CAJDVG010000003.1_pt1 | contig 49924 bp, 51 predicted proteins | sample 7391321 | NCBI WGS metagenome assembly CAJDVG01 (sample SAMEA7055706, study PRJEB34461) | soil metagenome | biome: terrestrial ecosystem; feature: Peninsula; material: soil | place: Antarctica | collected 2016
TCCGCAGGCGGTGAGTGCGAGAGCGGCTCCGGAGGCGAGAGCGAGCGCGAGGACGTGGGCGGGGCGACTCATGGGGCGAAGCTACGCGAAGTGAGACTCATTGTCATTGAGGCGGAATCCGTCGGCCGCGGTTCGTCCTGTTCTGACGGGATGGCAGTCTGGGGTCATGGACACGGCCCCGCCCTCAGGGGGCGTCGTCGTGCAACCCGCGACCACGCGCGACATCCCGGGCATCCGCGAACTCATCGCACCGTACGCCGAGCAACGCGTCCTGATCAGCAAGGACGCGGTGACGTACTACGAGGCTGTGCCGGAACTCAGAATCGCCAAGGACGCGATGACGGGCGACCTGCTCGGCTGCGGGGCGCTGCACGTGATGTGGGAGGACCTGGCGGAGATCCGCACCCTGGCTGTGGCCGCTGCGGCCGTCGGTCGCGGCGTGGGCGGGGCGCTCGTGGAGCGACTTCTCGACGACGCGCGCGCGCTGGGAGTGGCGCGGGTGTTCTGCCTGACGTTCGAGACGACCTTCTTCGGCGAGCATGGTTTCGAGGCCATCGACGGCCAGGCGGTCGAGCCCACCGTGTATGCCCAGCTGCTGCGCAGTTACGACGAAGGCGTGGCCGAGTTCCTCGACCTGGAGCGGGTCAAGCCCAATACCCTCGGCAACACTCGGATGCTCCGCATCCTCTGATTCACCACCGGCACCTCCAAGAGCCCCCACCTGCGCGGCCAGGCGCCGGTCGGGCTCGTTCGAGCCGGCCTCGATCCGCACATGCTCCGCACATGATCCGCAAACGACAACGCCGACTTGAAGGAGTCGATAACATGGCGATGTCGTGTCAGTCAAAGGGCTGACGACCGGAGAGGCCGCCGAGTAATCCTCCTTGAACTGAGCAAGTCGAATAGAACTTCCAACGAAGACATTGAGAGGTAGTACCTATAATGAGTGACTACAATGGCGTAGCAGCTAGGAACACGGCCAACGCTCCAAGCGGTATGGGCACATCTTCCCAGACGGTAGCTTTTTCTCATTACAACAATATTTCGGCTCAGTTACCTGTGGACCCGAAAACGGGTGGACTGGTCGCTGGAGGCGTCAAAGAGCAGGCTGCACAGTGCCTGAGCAACATCCAGGCAATTCTGGAGAGCATCGACTCGACCACGTCATGGACGATGTCGTGAGAATCACCGTCTTCGTCAAGAGCATCTCAGATGCCGACGCTGTACACGAAGTGTATGCGACGTTCTTCCCGAACTACGTTCCCACTCTGACCACAGTCGCCGTCGCAGCTCTACCCATGGATGCCTTGGTGCAAATCGAAGCACTCGTGTCACACGGTGAAGGTACTATTCCCAATGCGCCACAGGCAGGCGACCTCGTCAAAGTGGCAAGAAACACGGACGAGGCACCCAGAAGCTCTCTGTCCACACAGACTGTCGCTTTTTCTCACTACAATAATGTCTCGGCTCAACTGCCTGTGGACCCGAAAACGGGTGGACTGGTCGCTGGAGGCGTCAAAGAGCAGGCTGCACAGTGCCTGAGCAACATCCAGGCAATTCTGGAGAGCATCGACCGTTCTTCCCAGGCTACGTTCCGGCTCTGACCACGGTCGCGGTTGCAGCGCTGCCTATGGACGCTTTGGTGCAGATCGAAGCGGTCGTGTCGCACGGAGATGGTACCCCCCCTCAAGCTCCCGAAGACACGCGTAACCTCGTCATAGAGGCCAACAATACAGATGGCGCACCCAAAAACCCCCTGTCGACGCAGACCGTCGCCTTTTCTCATTACAACCACATTTCAGCTCAACTGCCTTTGGACCCCAAAACGGGTGAGCTGGTCGCCGGCGGCGTCAAAGAGCAGGCTGAGCAGTGCCTACGGAACATCAAGTCGATTGTCGAAAGCGTCGATCATGACATGAGCGATGTCGTCAAGGTCAATATTGCCATCAAGGACATCGCAGATATTGACGCCGTGGACGAAGTGTACGCAACGTTCTTCCCGGGCGGCATCCCTGCGCGAAGAATAGTAGGCGTCTCGGCTGTCCTCAAGGATGCCTTGCTCCAAATCGATGCCGTTGTATCGAACGCCGAGGGAACACCCCCAAAGGCATAACAGGGCGAGTTCTACTTCACCGGTCTGGGCGCGTGCGGTCGCCGGGTCATTCTGCGCACCGGCACCCTGTCGGCACCTGACCGCGCCCGTTCAAACCCCGAAGAAACGAGGTCACTGGGGCAGGCCATACCGGTCCCCGTTGAGGGGCGCGACCAATCCGTCCTCGATGAGGCTGGCCAGGCAGCGATCCCGCTGCGGCGATCCGATCGGCCAGGCGTCGGCCAGGCGCTGCGCCGGAACCGGTCCAGGCGCCGTCCTCAACATCTGCAGGATCGCGCCGCGGCACTGACGGTCCGTCCCGGCCCAGCCCTGTCCTCGCCGGGGCGGTCCGTCGTAAGCAGGGGAGCCCGCGAGTCGCCACGCGCACCGGTCGGCGACCGGACACGTCTCGCAGCGCGGCGCGCGGGCCGTGCAGACGAGCGCGCCCAGCTCCATGCCGGCCACGTTCCAGGCGACGGAGTCGGCCCGGTCGGCGGGGGCGAGCCGGGCGGCCAGCGCCGACTCGGCTGCCGTCAGGCTTCGCGCGGGGAGCGCCGCGCCGCTGACGAGGCGTGCCTGGACGCGTCGTACGTTCGTGTCGACCACGACGGTACGGCGGCCGTACGCGAACGCGGCGACCGCCGCCGCCGTGTAGGGGCCGACGCCTGGGAGCGAACGGAGGACGTCTTCCTCGTGCGGCACCAGCCCGTCGTGCTCGGCGACGATGATGCGGGCCGCCTCGTGGAGCCACAGCGCCCGGCGAGGGTAGCCGAGCCGGCCCCAGGCGCGCACGGCGTCCCCGGGCGACTGAACGGCCAGGTCCGCGGGCGCCGGCCAACGTGCCACCCACTCCCGCCAGACGGGTTCGATGCGGGCGACGGGCGTCTGCTGCAGCATGACCTCGGAGACGAACACGCCCCAGGCAGAGCGCTCGGGGCGGCGCCATGGAAGGTCGCGGCCGTGGACCGCGTACCAGCCCAGGATCGCCTCGTGCCATGCGGTCGCCGCAGACGCGGCGTAGTCCTGGCGGGTGGCGCCGCCCCTCATGGGTACCGCTTGATCAGGCTCGACTCGGCGATGCGCGACAGGCCGTCGCGGATCGTCCGGGCCCGAGTCTCACCCACCCCGTCGACGGCCATCAGCTCATCCAACCCGGCACGCAGCAAGGGCTGTAGGCCTTCGAAGTGCTCGATGAGCCGCTCGGCGACGGCGCGGGGCAGTCGCGGAATCCTGGCGAGCAGGCGGTGCCCCCACGGGCTGGTCGTGTCGTCGAGGGCCTCCGCGGAGGCGGGATAGCCCAGAGTCGCCGCCACAGCGGACAGGTCCAGCATGTCCGCGGCGGACGGTGCCTCCAGACTCGACAGCGTGCCGTCGAGCGTGCGCCACCCGTCGTCCTGGAGATAGTCGGCCACGACGAGTGACCGTTCCCGGCGCGCGCCGCGCGTGAGCTCATCCGACTGGAGCGCGACGAGGCGGCCATCCGTGCCCAGTTCCAGGACGTACGTCGACACCTCCTCGCTGATCCTGCGCACCATCTCGTGTCGCTGCACGACGAGGGCCACGTCGCGAACGGTCACGATGTCGCCGACCTCCAGCGCGGACAGCGTCGCGGTGACCTCGTCGAGGCGGGATCGGTAGCGTTCCAGGGTGGCGAGCGCCTGGTTGGCCTTCGACAGGATGACGGTCGAGGCCTCCATCACGTGGCGCAGACCGCCGACGTAGAGCGCGATCGTGTGCATCGACTGGCTCACGGAGATCACGGGTAGACCGGTCTGTTTGGCCACGCGTTCGGCCGTGCGGTGCCGGGTGCCGTACTCGTTGCTCTCGATCGATGCGTCCGGTACGAGGTGGGTGGCGGCTCGGACGATGCGTCCGACGTCGCGGTCGAGGACGATCGCCCCGTCCATCTTGGCCAGTTCGCGCAAACGGGTGGCCGAGAACTCGATGTCGAGCGGGAATCCGCCGGTGCTGATGCGTTCCACCGAGCGGTCGCGGCCGAGCACGATGAGCGCCCCCGTGCGGCCGCGGAGGATGCGTTCGAGACCCTCCCGCAGCTCGGTGCCGGGCGCGACGGCGGCCAACGTGGCGCGGAGCATGTCGTCGTCGCTGCGCTCCATCCGCCCCCCGCTCGTGGTGAGGTGTCGCCAGCCTCTGAGCGGGGATGCTACCGCGCTCCGAAGGTGACGTGCATCGCCTCCGCCACCTCGGCGACCTCGATCACCTCCATCCCGTCGGGGACGGGCGCGCCGATCGGCACCCTGCCGACCGGTCGCGGGCCCGCTGGGCCGCGTGCCGTGCGTCGGGCGTCCCGGCGCGTGAAGGAGCCGGCCGGGACCAGCGCTCGCTGGAACCCGATCCGCGCCGCTTCGGTGAGCCGCCGCGGCACGTTGCCGACCGCTCGCACCTCGCCGGCGAGGCCCACCTCGCCGATCGCGATCGTGCCCGTCGGCACGCTTCGGTCCAACGCCGAACCCGCCATGGCGAGCGCGAGGGCCAGATCAGCCGCCGGCTCGGCGATGCGGACGCCGCCGACCGTGGACACATAGGCGTCGAAGAGGCGCACCGGCACGCTGGCTCGCCGGTCCAGCACAGCGAGGAGCATCGCCACCCGCGAGGCGTCCAAGCCTGAGGTGGTGCGGCGCGGGTTGGGCGAGGTCGTGGGCGCGAGCAACGCCTGCACCTCCGCGACGAGGGGCCGTCTGCCCTCCAAGGTGACGGTGACCGACGTGCCAGGGACCACGAGGTCCCGGCTGCTGACGAACAGTCCGCTGGGGTCGGCCAGCCCCTCGATCCCGAGCTCGGTCAGGTCGAAGCAGCCCACCTCGTCGGTGGGTCCGTAGCGGTTCTTCACGGCTCGCACCAGCCGCAGCCGCGAGTGTCGCTCGCCCTCGAACTGCACGACCACATCGACGAGGTGCTCCAGCACCCGCGGGCCGGCGATCGACCCGTCCTTCGTGACGTGGCCGACGAGGAACACGGGCATGTCGCGGCGCTTCGCCTCGGCGATGAGCGAGGCGGTCACCTCGCGCACCTGCGAGACGTTGCCTGCGGAGCCGTCCACCTCGGTCGAGGCGATCGACTGCACCGAGTCCAGGACGAGCAGCTCGGGGCTCAGCTGCTGCACCTGGGCCAGAACCGCGCCGAGATCGGTCTCGGCGGCCAGGTACAGGCTCGGCGCGAGCGCCCCGATCCGCTCCCCGCGCAGGCGCACCTGAGGGGCGGACTCCTCACCGCTCACGTACAGCACCGTGCGCCCCTGCCGGGCGACCCGCGCGGCCACGTCCAACAGGAGCGTCGACTTGCCGATGCCGGGCTCCCCCGCCACCAGCACCACAGCGCCGCTCACCGCGCCCCCACCCAGCACGCGGTCGAACTCGTCCACGCCGGTCGGCCACGCCCGGGCGCAGGCTGCGTCGACCTGCTCGATCGGCAGGGCTGGCACGTCGACGCGCGCGGCGGGCGCGGTCGTGGTCGCGGTCGCGCCGACCTCGTGCACCGTGCCCCACGCCTGGCATTCCCCGCACCGGCCGACCCACTTGACCGCCGCCCAGCCACACTCACCGCACCGGAAAGCCGGAGAGTTCCCGCGGGCGCGTGCCGTCGCTGCTCTGCTCATGCGTAGCGACGCTACGGCGACCCACCGACGGCGCGAGGGCCGGCGATGGACCCCACGACGCGCCCGCTCGGGGTCAGTATCGGCTCCACCACAGGTTGGCCGCGACGTCGACCTCGCACCCGGGGTGCGAAGCGAGGAACGCCTCAGCCACAACCGGGGAGAAGTCGATCCGCACGACCGCTTCGAAGTCGGCCCGGTCGATCATCTGCCACCGCATCGCGATCCGCTCCCGAGCGAACCCTCGCCGCCTCCAGAACCGTGCGATCGCCGCGTCATCGCGGCGTGGGTTGTCCCGAGCGAACCACCGGCCGTGCGTCGACGCGGTCGCGTCGAGGTCGATGACGAAGGCGATCCCGCCCGGTCGCAGCACCCGCGTCAGCTCGGCCAGACCGGGCCCGCAGCCCGGCCCGAAAAAGTACGCCCACCGCGCGTGCACGACGTCCACGGACCCCTGGGGAAGCGGCAACGCCTGGGCGGTGCCCTCCCGTACCCGCACGGCTGGCCCGTCCCCGACCGCTCGCGCCGCCAGAGCGTGTCGCGCCAGCCTCTCGCGCGCGGCCGCCACGAGCCGGGGGTGTGGTTCGACGCCCGTGACCGACCCTCCGCAGCCGACGAGGGAGGCGAGCTCCGGGAGGTGGAACCCGCTGCCGCAGCCGATGTCGAGCACGTCGACGCCGCGGAAGTCCGCGAGACGACTCATGGCGGCCACGAGCAGGCCGTCGGGATCGGCGGCGCGGTTCTCGATCTCGTAGGCGTCCTCGTGATACCAGATGTTGGGGGAGGGTCGCACACCCGGCGGCACGGCGCCGACGGGGCGCCCGCCCACGGAAGGGTGCGGCGCGAGCCGGCGGAGCGTCATGGTCCTTCTGCGTCTGGGGTATGAAGCCGTCGGGACGCGATCGTCGCCGGATGAACGAGCGCACTGCATCCGTGGCGCGGCCCGAGCGCGTCGAGTGCGTTGAGCGCGTCGAGGTGGGCGCGGCAGCTCGCCACCAGGACGTCGTACGCGGCCGGCCCCATCAGCTCGATCAGCTCAGGTGCGCAGGTGCGGAACAACGGCTGTTCCGCGGTGTGGGCGAGCGGCGAACCCGAGCAGTACCAGTCCAGGTCGTGCCCGCCGGGTCCCCAGCCGCGCCGGTCGTACTCGCCGATCGTGACCTCCAGGTAGGTGGTCTCGTCCGGCCGCTCGACCCGCCGATACGCTCGCCGGATCGGCAGCTGCCAGCACACGTCCGGCTTGACGCTGTGCGGCGCCAGGCCGCGGGACAGGGCGTACCGATGCAGCGCGCAACCCGCCCCGAGCGGGAACCCCGGCCGGTTCAGCAGGACGCAGGCCCCCTGGACGATCGCGGTCTTGAGCTCCGGCCCGGCGTCGGGGTCGTCGCCTGCCTCCTGCAGCCAGTCGTCGGCGCCGGGGCACGCCCCGCGCAGGTCCCACTCGTCCGGGCCGAGCGCGTCCACGACCGCCCGCACGCGCGCGACGTCATCCGCGTCGGTGAAGTGCGCGCCCAACGTGCAGCAGCCGTCGTCGGGCCGGGTCATGTCGATGCCTGGGCAGCCCGAGGCGAAGATGCACCGGTATGCCGACGTCAGCCACGTCAGGTCGCAGCGGAACAGCTGACCCGGTTCGGCGGGGTCGACGAACTCCACCCACGTACGCGGTGTGTCCAGCGACGTCTCGGGTGGCGGGTGGGCGGTGGACACGGAAGGCAGCGTAGGCCAGCCCCCTGGGGGCGATAGGTTGCGGACATGCGCATGGGGGTCATCGACGTCGGCTCGAACACGGTCCATCTGCTGGCGGTCGACGCCCATTGGGGCGCCCACCCGCTGCCGGCGTCGTCGCACAAGATGACGCTGCGCCTGTCGGAGTACACGCAGAACGACGGCTCGATCAGCTCGTACGGTCAGGACGCGCTGATCACCTTCGTGCAGGACTGCGTCGAGAAGGCCGAGGACTGGGGCATCGAGACCCTCATGGGTTTCGCGACGAGCGCGATCCGGGGGGCGCCGAACGGCGACGACGTGCTCGCGGCCGTCGCCGCGCAGACCGGGGTCGAGCTGAAGGTGCTGCCGGGCGAGGACGAGTCACGGCTCACGTTCTTGGCGGCGCGACGCTGGTTCGGCTGGTCCGCGGGACGGCTGCTCCTGGTCGACATCGGCGGCGGGTCGCTCGAGCTGGCCACGGGGATCGACGAGGATCCCGACGTGGCGCTCAGCCTGCCGTTGGGCGCGGGGCGGGTAACCCGGGAGCGGCTGGAGGGAGACCCCGCAACGCCTGCCCTGGTCAAGACGGTCCGCAAGGACATCCGCACGGATATCGCGCGGGTGGTGCGGGATCTGACCAAGACGGGCGCCCCGGACGAGTACGTGGGCACATCGAAGACCATTCGTTCGCTGGCGCGCCTGTGCGGCGCGGCCCCCAGCGACCAGGGCCCCTACGTGCGGCGCACCTTGGCTCGCGCCGACCTGCACGATGTGACCAAGAAGCTGGCCAAGATGACCGCGGCGCAGCGCGCCGAACTACCGGGGGTGTCGACGCACCGGTGCCACCAGGTCCTCGCGGGGGCGCTGGTGCTGGAGGCCGTCATGGACATCGTCGGGATCGAGCAGCTGACGGTGTGCCCCTGGGCCCTTCGCGAGGGCGTCATCCTGCAGACCCTCGACATGATCCCCGTCCCCGGACGTCCGTACCCCCGCGCCGGCCAGGGCACCTGACCCGGCGTATTGCGCACCGATACGCTCGTCCGCGGCGCGCCGACGCGACGTGCTGAGCGTCACAGTCGGCTCGGTACGCTGAGGGCATGCAGACAGCCGCGTCGGGTTCGGACATTCGGGTGACGCTCGCCTGCACATCCGTCTATCCGCTCGGGTGCGAGGCCGCGTTCGCCACGGCCGCCCGGCTCGGCTACGACGGCGTTGAGGTCATGGTGCTCGGGGACCCGCTCACGCAGGACGCGGCCGTGCTGCGCGGCTACGCGGAGCGTTACGGCGTGCCGGTCCTGTCGATCCATGCACCGACCCTGTTGCTCAGTCAACGGGTCTGGGGGACGACGGACCCGTGGATGAAGATCGATCGCTCGATCCAGCTCGCCCACGACGTGGGGGCCGCCTTGGTGGTCGTGCATCCGCCGTTCCGCTGGCAGCGGGACTACGCGGCCGGTTTCCCCGACGGGGTCGCGGAACGGGAGGATGGCTCCGGGATGCGTCTGGCGGTGGAGAACATGTTCCCGTGGCGGGCGCGCAATACGGACATCCAGGCCTACCTGCCCGGCTGGGATCCGGTCCCGCAGCCGTACGACAACGTGACCCTGGACCTGTCGCATACGGCGACGGCCGGCAGTGACGCCCTGACGATGCAGGCGGCCCTCGGCCCGCGGCTCTCGCACGTGCACATGGCGGACGGGTCCGGGTCTTTCATGGATGAGCACCTCGTGCCGGGGCGCGGCACGCAGCCGTGCGGTGAGTTCCTCGCACGGCTGCCTGAACAGGACTACGACGGTCTGGTGTGCCTCGAGGTGGGGACGCGCCGGTGCACCCCCGAACAGCGCGAACTCGACCTGATGGAGGCGTTGGCGTTCGCCCGGCTCCATCTCGGACACGCGCCCGCGGTCTCGACGCCGTCGCACTCGCCGCCGCGCGTCCTGCGACAGACGACGATGGGTGCCGCGGCGGCTCGGCGGCGGCAGAGGCGAGAGGATCGGCGGGAGCGACGCGCGGCACGGCGTCGTCGGCCCGAGTGATGTCGGCGTGAGTGACGTCGGCGTGAGTGACGTCGGCATGAGTGACGTCGGCATGAGTGAGGAGATCGGCGTCGGAGTGTCGGGCCCCAAGGCGCGCGGCCGGCGTCGCAGGTGTGGGACGTGCCGGGGGGGGGACGGGAGCGGACGCCGGCGATGCTGCGAGGCGCGGTGGCGAGCGAAGACGCCGCCCGCCCGCTTCGGGAGTTCGTGCTGCACACGGTGGTGGAGCCGATCGCGCGCAGCGCAGGCGTGCGGGACCCGGAGAAACGGGCGGCCGTGGCGGCGAGCCAGATCCTGGGCATCGGCTTGCTGCGTTACGTCGTCGCGGACGCTGCGCTGGGGAAAATGCCCTCGGAGGAGGTGGTGTCGATCTTCGCGCCGACCTTGCAGCGGTATCTCGCCGATCCACATCTTTGAGGAGACACGATGGACATCGATCTCGCGCACGGCGACATCACGACCTTCGACGTCGACGCAATCGTCAACGCCGCGAACAGCTCGCTACTCGGCGGCGGTGGCGTGGACGGGGCCATCCACCGCGCCGGCGGCCCGGCGATTCTCGCGCAGTGTCGCCGGCTGCGCGAGGGACGGCTCGCGAACGGGCTAGCCGCTGGGGAGGCGGTGTGCACCACCGGTGGCCGGTTGCGGGCGCGGCATGTGATCCACACGGTCGGGCCCGTGTTCGAGGCGGGCGCCGACCGCTCCGGTCTGCTGCGCGGCTGCTATCGCAACTCGGTGCGGGTCGCCGACGAGATCGGGGCGCGTACCCTCGCGTTCCCGCTAGTGTCGGCGGGCGTGTACGGGTGGCCGAAGGAGGACGCGATCCGGCAGGCGCTGACCACGTTGCGGGACACCCCGGCCCAGGTGGAGCGGGCCACGCTGGTGCTGTTCGACGCGGCCGGGTACGACCTCGCGAGGCAGGTCCTCAGCGGCCTGTGCTGAGCCGCCCGCGGGTGCCCTCGGTCCGCGGCCAGCGGGCCGCATAGCGTAGGGGCATGTCCCGACGCGCTGTCCTCGCCCTGGTGCTCGTGAGCGCACTGACCGGTTGCTCCGCCGCGGGTGGACCCGCCCCGGGCGACGGCGCTGAGCGTGCGGGGAATCCGGCGGACTCGTTCACGATGAAGGACGTGGCGGCGTTCGACCAGCCGTGGGCGATGGTCTTCCTGCCCGATTCCAGGGCTCTCGTCACGCAGCGCTCGGGGGCGCTGCTGCTCGTCGACCCGGTCACCGGGTCCTCGACGCGCGTAGGCGGCACCCCTGACGTCGTCGTCGATGGTCAGGGCGGTCTCGGAGATGTGATCCTCGGCCCGAACTTCGCGACGGATCGAGCGGTCTACCTGAGCTGGATCGAGGCGGGCGGGGATGGCGAGGACACTACGGGGGCCGTGGTCGGGCGCGCGACGCTGCGCGCCGACGACTCCCCGGTCCTGGAGGGCCTCAGCGTCATCTGGCGGCAGGAGCCAAAGGTCTCCGGCAGCGGGCACTTCAGCCATCGACTGGTGTTCAGCCCGGACGGGCGTTATCTCTTCGTCTCATCCGGCGACCGGCAGAAGTTCGACCCCGCGCAGGACCTCAGCAACAACCTCGGCACGATCGTGCGGCTCACCACGGAAGGCGCGCCCGCCGCGGGCAACCCCATCACAGACCGGGGCGCCGTGCCGGCGCAGATCTGGTCCTACGGGCACCGCAACGTCCTCGGGATCGCGTTCGACGCCGACGGCAACCTGTGGAGCTCCGAGATGGGGCCCCAGGGTGGCGACGAGATCAACCTCATCGGCGCCGGCAAGAACTATGGTTGGCCCAAGGCGTCGAACGGGTCCCATTACGGCGGTGCGGACATCCCCGACCACGCGAGCGGCGACGGGTTCGAAGCGCCGAAGGTCTGGTGGGACCCGTCGATCTCCCCGGGCAGCCTCATGATCTATTCCGGGGAGCGATTTCCCGGATGGAAGGGCGACGCCTTCGTCGGCGCACTGTCGGGGCAGGCGCTGATCCGCGTGCGGCTCGACGGGACGAACGCGGCCAAGGCCGACCAGTGGGACATGGGGACACGCATTCGCGAGGTCGAGCAGGGACCCGACGGTGCGCTCTGGCTCCTCACCGACGGCGGCGACGGCCGGCTGCTCAAGCTCACCCCGAAGACGTGAGGTGCCCGGTCCGGCGGCGCCTCGCCTAGAACTCCAGTCCGAGGTCGGTGCAGGCGTTCCCGTAGGCGACGGCCACCCGAGCCACCTCCCACAGGAGGGCCGCGATGTCGTCGGCGTCCAGTCCGGCGATGTTGAGCAGGGATGGCGCCGGCTGCTCGTCGGACAGCAGCGCACCCAGGAGGCGCGCGTCGGTCCGTTCCAGCGGGAAGTCCTCTGCGACGTCTTGCAGGGTGCGCAGAAGGTGTGGCGTCCCGTCCGCCTCGTCCGCCACCACGCGTTCGGCGGCTCGCAGCCATGCCGGCTCCGTCGGCCCGGACGCCTCCATGGCCCGGTGCACCAGGTCGAAGAGACCCATCGTCGCAGCGGCCAGACCGGGATGGATCCGTTCGTCGTCGTACGGCATCCGCGCCGCCCTTCGGATCCATCGGTCCGCGCCGTCCGTGTCGTCGCCGACCAGGGCCTCGACCGCCCTGACGAAGCGGATGGTCGCGGCGTCGAACGACGCGAAGCTCTGGGCCCGTCCGTCCTCCGCCGCGTCGCGGGCCTGCCCGAAAGCGCCCCACGTGTCGGTGCTGACCTCAAGGTCGCGTGGTCCTAACGTCACGAGTCGACGGTAGTCGACCTGGCTCCCGAGCGCGTGCGGCCTGAGACAGTAGGGTCATGGCCCCCAAGACGTCGCCCAAGGATCGTTCGAGCGCGAGCGCGCACGCCCTTGCACACCAGATCGCCGACCCGTCTGTCGACCCCGTCGTCGCGACCCACGGCGACGATCCCCTGCCCGGGGGGCAGGACGCACCCCAGGGCGCGGCGTTCGGCCTGACCGGGACGGCGTTCGCCGGTCTGGGCCACGAGCCGTCCGGTTTCGGTGGGCTGCCCGAGGAGCGGAGGTTCACCCTTCCGGATCCGCCGGAGCGGGCAGGCACCCTGCGGGTCCGCGTGGACATCGACGAGGCCACGCCGCCGATTTGGAGGCGTCTGGACCTGGCGGGAGATCTGACCCTCACCCAGGTGCATACCGTTCTGCAGGCCGCCTTCGGCTGGTTCGACTACCACCTCCATTCGTTCGTACCGGAGATCGATGGAGTCAAGGATCATCGGGTCCGACCCTTCCCGAACGACGGGACCCATGAGTTCTGCGACGAGCGGCTCCCGGGCGAGGGCGACGTGCGTCTGGATCAGGTCGTGTCGGCAGTGGGCGACCGCCTGTTCTACGAGTACGACTTCGGGGACTCTTGGGGTCACACTCTGCAGGTCGAGCAGGTCCTCGACCGGCGGCGCGGCGACCCGCGGGCGGCCTGTGTCGGCGGGCGACGCGCCGGACCGCCCGAGGATGTCGGCGGCATCTGGCGTTACAACGAGATCGTCGCCGTCCTGACGGGCGATGGGAGTCATACCAATGAGGTGATCGACGCGGAAGAACTGTCGGAGTTGCGGGAGTGGTTGGGCGAGGACTTCGACCCCGCTGACCCCGGACTGGACGACCTGGACCTCGACGGGATGCTTCGTGCGGTCGAACGGGCGTACGCGCTCAGCGACACCCTCGTCGGCAACCCGCGTTGTGCTCCCGCCTTCGCCGAGCTTCTGGAGCGGTGCCAGGCCGTCGACGCGGTCCCCGTCCTCGCGGCTCTCGTCGTGGATGCGGGCCTCGATCTCGACTCGGAGCCGGTCGGCGCGGCTCGCTCTGCGCTCTTTCAGGGGCTCACCCGTGAGGAGGCCGAAACTGTGGTCGCCCCGTGGCGGGGCTTCCTCGCCACGATCGGCCCGGACGGGGCGGAGTTGACGCCGGCCGGCTACCTGCGCCCAGCGGTCGTCGAGACGTTGTTCACGCAGTTCGGCATGGACTCCGACTGGATCGGCAAAGGCAACAGGGAGGACCTGACGCCTCCAGTAGCCCAAGTCCGCACGGCCGCGACGAACCTCGGACTGGTCCGCAAGGTCAAGGGGCGACTGCTTCCGACGAAGACGGCCGCAACCGCCGCGGCCGTCCCAGACCCGGTTCGGATGTGGCGCCTCATCGCCGACCATCTCACCCGCGGCAGGCAGGAGTACGAGCGGCAGGCCGCCGTGCTCGCCCTGCTGGTGGCGGCGGCCGACCCGCCGGCTGCGAGCGCTCCGCCCGGGGAACCGACCGAAGCCGTCTTCCAGCTTGTGGGCTCCGAGGTCCTTGGGTTGCTGGGGTGGCGCTCGGGTCGGCGTCCACCGAGCGGCTGGGAGGCCATGGAATGGTCCGCGACTGTGTGGACGGTACTGGAGCGCTCGGGCTGCCTCGACGTCGAAGGGCACGTCACTCCCGCGGGTCAACGCCTCGCTCGGGCTGCGCTTCTCTCGCCCTGACCTGGGCTGTTTGTGGGCCTCCACCAACTTTATCCGTTCTTCATGATCCGCTAGCGACCTCTTCATAGGCCGGGTCGGGAATGGAGGCTAGGGCGGACGCCTCCCGCGTGGCCCGAGCACAGACGACCTAAGGAGTCTCACACCATGAAACGCACCGGGATTGCCGTCGCGGCGGCCCTCGCACTGGTCGGCGCCGGCCTCACGGGCAGCGCCTTCGCGGCGCAGGACCCGAGCCCCTCGCCGACCAGCTCCAGCACCTCGTCAGCCTCTGGTTTGTCTCCCCAGTCCGCGAAGGATCTCGCGTTCAACCGTGAGGAAGAGCGGATGGCACGTGACCTCTACCAGTTGTTCTCCGACACGTATGACGGGGCGCGCCCGTTCAGCCACATCGTCAAAGCCGAGCAGCAGCACTTCGACGCGGTGGGTTCCCTCTTGCAGCGTTACGACCAGAGCGACCCGTCCGCGGATCGCGCGGCCGGCAGCTACAGCGACCCGGACATCCAGCGCCTGTACGACGAGTGGAAGGCTCAGGGCCTGACGTCACTGCAGGACGCGTACGCCGTCGGCGTCGCCCTCGAGAAGCAGGACATCGCCGACCTCACCCGTCTGTCCGCGACGGACGCGCCGTCGAACGTGAAGAACCTGTACGGCAACTTCCTGGAGGCGTCCCAGCGGCACCTGCGCGCCTACACGGCAGCCTCCGAAGGCACCTTGCCGGAAACGGGCCAGGGCATGGGCCCCGGAAACGGGCCAGGGAAGGGCAACGGCGCCGGGTCGGGGATGCAGCGCGGTCCGGGAGCGGGACAGGGCGCGGGACACGGCGCAGGACAGGGAATAGGACACGGCGCGGGCCAGGGGATGGGACACGGCGCGGGCCAGGGGATGGGACACGGCGCGGGACAGGGCGACGGTACGTGCCCGAACCCGGGAGGAGCCGCCTGAACAAGGGTGAGCAGCAGTCACACCACAATGCGTCGCGTCTTTGGAGGTGCCGGTGGCCGAACGGATTCTGATCGTCGATGACGAGCCTCACATCCGGACGTTCCTACGCGCATATCTGGAGGCGGACGGCTTCGACGTCGTCGAGGCCGGGACGGGGCGCCAAGCCGTCGCCGAGATCCGCGCGGAGAACGCGGGTCTGGCGATGGTTCTCCTCGACATCGGTCTGCCGGACCTCGACGGCATCGAGGTGCTGCGTCGCATCCGGTCCTCGGGAGACCTCCCGGTCATCCTGGTGACGGCCCGCGCCGAAGAGGTCGACAAGCTGATCGGATTGGCCGTCGGCGCCGACGACTACGTGGTCAAGCCGTTCGGCCCTCGCGAGGTGGTGGCCCGCGTCAAGGCCGTGCTGCGCCGGGCGAGTAGTGCCCCTTCGACGGCGTCGAGCGTCGGGGGGCGCCTTCTGTTTCCCGGATTGACGATCGACCGGGCGACGCGTGAGGTCACCCATCACGAGAAGAGCGTCGAGTTGACGGCGTTGGAGTTCGACATTCTCGTGATGCTCGCCGCTGCCCCGGGTCGCGTCTACACGCGCGCCCAGATCCTCGAAGAGGTGTGGGGGTACGACCATCTCGGTGACGAACGCGTCGTGGACGTGCACGTGGGCAACATTCGTCGACGCTTGTCGGACGACGCCGTCAACCCGAGCATCATCGGGACCGTCCGCGGCGTCGGCTACAAGTTCGTCCCCAAGTCGGCGCGTCAGGAATGAACCGCCTGTCCGTGCGGCTCATCGCGTCGCACGTGCTCGTTGCGGTCGTCGGAGCCGCCACGGCGTTCATCGTGGTCCGGTTGGTGGCCCCCGCCCTGTTCGACGAGTCCCTGCGTCATGGTCAGGGGATGGGGTGGGGCGTCGGCGGCCCCGGCCAAGGCATGGCACAGCAGCTGCGGGAAGCGTTCGCGTCGGCGGTCGACCGGGCGAACCTGATCGCAGCCCTCGCGGCCGTGCTGTCGGCCGGGGCGGTGGGAGCCTTCGCGGCGGACCGGTTGCTGGGCCCTCTGCGCCGGATCGGCGCGGCGACACGGCGGATTGCCGCCGGCCACTACGACGAGCGCGTGGGGCCGATGAACGAGCGGGAGCTGTCGGCTCTCGCAGACGACGTCAACCGGCTTGGGTCGGCTCTCGCCCGCACCGAGGCGGCGCGCGTGCGGTTGCTGGGTGAGGTGGCCCACGAGATGCGCACGCCTCTCACGGTGATCGAGGGGTACGCCGCCGGGATGCGCGACGGGATGATGCCGTTGAGCGGCGAGAATCTGGAGGTCATCACGGGAGAGACGGGCCGGCTCCGGCGGTTGGCCGACGACCTTTCGGCCCTGTCCCGGTCAGCCGAACATCGCTTCGAACTGGTTCCCCGACCGCATGAGCTGGGCGCCGTGGTCGCCCGAGCCTCCGAGCGGCTGCGTCCCCAAGCCCGGGAAGCGGGCGTGGAGCTGGTCCTCGACCTCCCCGGCACCCCGGCGCCTGCCGTCGTCGACGATGCGCGGATCGCGCAGTTGATGACCAACCTCATCCGCAACGCGCTTCGCGCGACCCCGCCGGGTGGGCGCGTGACCGTGTCCGTGGCTCCCCTCCCGGAGGGAGGCGGGACGAGCGTCTCGGTCTGCGACACCGGAGTCGGCCTGGCGCCGGACGACGTGGAGCGGGTGTTCGAGCGCTTCTACCGGGTGGAGGGCACGATGCCCGGGCGCGACGGCGGATCGGGGATCGGGCTGACGATCGCCCGAGACATTGCACGTGCGCACGGGGGGGATCTGGTGGCCTCGTCGGCGGGTCTCGGTCTGGGTGCCACGTTCGTGGCCACCCTGCCACCATCGTTCGGGCCAGGCGCGGTTACGGCTCGGTGACGACGCGCGGCTTCGGGATGAGGCTGCGGTCCGTCGGCACGACGATGCCGGGGCAGACCTGTCGGGCCTCGAAGGAACCCGGCGGGACGACCACGCGGGCGGATTGCCTCCCAGACGTCTGGTCCTCGGCCACGACCCGTAGGGTCGCCGCAGGGACTCGGGCGTGCCACAGGCCGACCGGTTGGTCCAGGGCGATCGTCAGGAAGGCGGCCGTCCGTTCGGCGCGCAGCCGTTGCCGCCCCCAGACGAGGTCGCCGGCGCTCCACAGGTCCGCGATAGGAGGGTCGCTCCGGCGCGGCTCGAGCGCCCGCGGGGGGCCGAACAGGTCCAGCCAGGCGTCCAGAGGGACGTGATGCCGGGCCGAGTCGCCACGGAAGAAACAGGTCTGCGGGACGTCGGCCAACGGGCCGCTCAGATCGAGCGCGCCCATGTCGTACAGCTCGAAAAGCAGACGCACCCGAGGCTCATGAGCGTCGCCGGCGCCCGTGAGGTAGTCGTGCAGCCGCTCCACCGGGAGCGCCAGGCCCGCGACGAGCGCCGCACGCACTCCGGCCTCGAAACGGTCCTCCAACGCCTGCGCGACACGCTCCAGCAACTGCAGCCCGGTCAGTTGCCGCGCGGCAGCGCCGTCGGACCATGCCGATTCGTCCATAGCGCCCCCACAGACCTCGATCCCCGCCCGGGCCGTCGCCTTGTCAGGCTCCTGCCGAGTCTGGCGCACAGGCTCGGCAGACACGGCAGACCGGGCAGACCGGGCAGACACACCGATCGTAGGACGATCGTCCACGCCCCGTCTCGCCCACCGGTGGGACTTTGCCCACCCGAAGTCTCCCCACGGGGCGCCTCGCCGTGATGGGCTAGGCCCAAGATCACGGGCGCGCTCGGGACCGTCGACAGTCCGGTCGAGTCATCCCGGCCCCCGACGATGAGGAGCCCCGCATGGACCGCGTCGACCACACCCCGCTGACCCCCCTGTCTTTCCTCGCGCGGTCGTCCGCCGTGTGGCCCGACAAGCAGGCGGTCGTCTACGGCGATACGTCGTGGACCTACCGGGAATTGTCGGACGAGGTAGCCACGATGGCCACGGCGTTGGCTGCCTCCGGGGTGCAACGGGGGGACCGGGTGGCGTACCTGATGCCCAATCTCCCGCACCTGTTGGCTGCCCACTACGCGGTGCCGTTGATCGGCGGGATCCTCGTCGCGATCAACACGCGCCTGTCCGCGGAGGAGATCGCTTACATCCTGCACCACTGCGAAGCCAAGGTCGTCGTCGTCGACGGAGGGCTCCTGGACGTCATCGCCCGGGCGGTGGCGCTGCTGGACGACGCCCCCGTCATCGTGCTGATCGACGACGACGTCGCCGGCGTGGCGGCGCAGGAAGGCGACAAGGCGTCGCTGGGGGAGAGTCTGGTCACCCTGCACGATTTCCGAGCCCGCGCGGAGGGCGCCGACGTCGAGCTGACCTGGGGGGTGCCGGACGAGTACGACAGCATCAGCCTCAACTACACGTCCGGCACGACCGGCACGCCGAAGGGCGTCGTCTACCACCACCGCGGGGCGTACCTGAACAGCATCGGCGAGATCATCCACTCGGGTTTCACCCGGGAGACGCGCTACCTGTGGACGCTGCCGATGTTCCACTGCAACGGCTGGTGCACGACGTGGGCGATCACCGCGATCGGGGGCACGCACGTCTGCCTTCGCGAGGTGCGCGGCGACGCGATCTGGGAGCGGATCCGGACCGAACGCATCACCCATTTGAACGGGGCGCCCACCGTGCTGACCGCGATCGCGCACGACCCGGCCGTGGGTCCGCTGGAGCGCCCGGTCACGATCACGACGGCGGGGGCGCCGCCGGCTCCGGCGACGATCCTGCGTATGAACGAGTTGGGCTTCTCGATCGTGCACACCTACGGGCTGACCGAGGTCTACGGCCCGTACTCGGTGTGCGAACCGCAGGACGCCTGGGCCGATCTGGACGCCGAGTCCCGCGCCAAGCTCCTGTCCCGGCAGGGCGTCGGCATGGTGCAGACGGACCCGGTGCGGATCGTCGACGAGGACATGGCCGACGTGCCGGCCGACGGAGAGACCATGGGCGAGATCGTGATGCGGGGCAACAATCTCATGTCCGGCTACTACAAGGACGGCCCCGGGACGAAGGAGGCCTTCAAGGGCGGCTGGTTCCACACGGGTGACCTGGGCGTCATGCATCCGGACGGATACATCGAGCTCCGAGACCGCGCTAAGGACGTCGTGATCTCCGGTGGGGAGAACATCTCGACCGTCGAGGTCGAGCAGGCGCTGATGAGCCACCCGAGCGTCCTGGAGGTCGCGGTCATCGGCGTACCGGACGAGAAATGGGGCGAGGTGCCCAAGGGCTTCGTCAAGCTCAAGAACGACGCGGAGGCAACGGCGGAGGAGCTCATCGACCACGTGAAGAGCAAGATCGCCCGCTACAAGGCGCCGAAAGCCGTCGAGTTCGTGGTGGAGCTGCCCAAGACCAGCACCGGCAAGATCCAGAAGTTCGCGCTGCGTGACGCCGAGTGGGGGCGGGGGGACAAGCGCATTCAGGGCTGACCGACGCAACCGGCACGACGCAACCGACACGACGCAAAGGCGCGCGAGCCGCCCAGTCGGGTACTGCCGGCTACGGGACGAGGACCGCCGCGCCGGTCACCCGGTCGTGCGCTAGGTCGGCCAGCGCACGATCGGCCTGCTCGAGAGGATATGGCGTGGTCTCCGCGCGAACGCGCAGTCGTGCGGCGAGGGTGAGCAGCTCCTCGCCGTCCTGCCGCGTGTTGGACTCGACGCTGGTCAGAGTGCGTTCGTGGAACAGGTGGGCCTGGTAGTTCATGACCGGGACGTCGCTCATGTGGATGCCCGCGAGCGCGAGCGTGCCTCCCGGGGCCAGCGCTGCCAGAGCGAGCGGTACGAGCTCACCCGCGGGCGCGAAGATGATCGCCGAGTCCAGCGGCTCCGGCGGACTGAAGCCGTCGTCCACCGCGGAGGAGGCCCCGAGTCGCAGCGACAGCGCTCTCGCGGCGGGGCTGCGGGTGACCACGTGCACCCGGGCGCCTTGCGCCACGGCGATCTGGGCGGTGAGGTGCGCGCTGCCGCCGAAGCCGTAGAGCCCCAGCGTCCCGCCGGGCGGCAACTGCGCGCGCCGTAGCGCCCGGTAGCCGATGATTCCCGCGCAGAGCAGCGGCGCGGCGTCCACGGGATCCAGGTCGGGGGGCAGCCGATAACCGTACGCCTGCGGTGCCACGGCGTAGTCGGCGTACCCGCCGTGGGCGTCCCAGCCCGTGTATCGCGACGCCCCACAAAGGTTTTCGTTTCCCGTCCGGCAGGGGCCACAGACGCCGCAGGTGTGCCTCAGCCAGGCGACCCCGACCCGGTCCCCGAGCGCGAATCGCGCCGTTCCGGGACCGAGCTCGACGACCGTACCGACCACCTCGTGCCCGGGGGTGAGGTCCGGTAAGTGCACGGACAGGTCGCCTTCGGCGACGTGTAGATCGGTGCGGCACACACCGCAGGCGTCGACGCGCAGCAGGACCTCGCCGGCCCCCGGCGTCGGAATCGGCCGCGTGACGAGCCGCATCGGCTGACCGTCGATCGGCCCGGGCTTCCTCACGACCCAGGCGCGCATCATCTGGGTCTTCTGGGTCTCCTGCGCCGAATCCCCGGCGGCCAGGTCTCCTGCCGTCATGGCTCCATGATTCCGCGCCTTCGGGTCGTGCGCGCGATGGGAGGCTCGAGAATCATTCATCGCATGATGAATGAAGCCGGACGCGACGCACCTGCGCACCTCACGGCGGCGGACCCGGCGCCAGGGCGGTCGACGGCGGGCTCGACAACGTGCTCGACGGCGGGACCGACGGCTCTGCGGTGACGGTGCGGAGCCCTAAGCAGGGTGCGGGTGGGCGGTGGCTACTGCAGCAGCGTCCGGTCGGACAGCCCGCCGCGAACCTGCTCGAACGCGTCCAGCAGGGTCTGTACCCTCGCCTTCCTTTTGCGCTCGCCGGACAGCTCGGCGATGACCTGGCCTTCATGCATCATGATCAGTCGGTCACCCAGGTGTAGCGCCTGCTCCATGTTGTGGGTCACCATGAGCGTGGTGGGCCGGTGCCGCTTTACGAGCTCCTTGGTCAGACGCACCACCAGGGCCGCGCGCTGCGGGTCCAAGGCCGCGGTGTGCTCGTCGAGCAGAAGGATCTCCGGTTCGGAGAACGTCGCCATCAGCAGCGACAGCGACTGCCGCTGGCCGCCCGACAGCAGCCCGACCCGCGCGGTCAGCCGGTTCTCCAACCCCTGCTCCAGGCTCTTCAGCTCCTCGGCGAACCTTTCGCGACGCACCTTGGTCACGCCGCGGTGTAGCCCTCTGGAGGAACCTCGCAAATACGCGATCGCCAGATTCTCCTCGATCGTCAGGTCCGGCGCCGTGCCTTGTTGCGGGTTCTGGAAGACGCGCCCGATCCAACGGGCCCGGGCATGGTCCCCCAGCTTCGTGACGTCGCGGCCGGCGATGCGTACGGATCCCGAATCCGGTTTCAGCATCCCCGAAACGTGGTTGAGCAGCGTGGATTTGCCCGCCCCGTTGGAGCCGATGATGGTGACGAACTCGCCGGCCTCCAGGTTCAGCGATACTCCATCGAGAGCGACCCGTTCGTTGACGGTGCCGGGAAAAAACGTCTTGCGCAGGTCGGCCAGCTCGAGCATCACGCCCCCGTTCCGGCCGAGTGGCTGCCGGAAGCGCTGCGCTGGGCCGCGCGCAGCCCCGGCACCCTGCGGAAGACCTGCCACTGGGGCAGGACCAGCGCCAGGACGACGAGGACGGCCGAGGCCAGTTTCATGTCGTTGGGGTCGAGCCCGACGTTCATCGCGACCTGGATCGACACGCGGTACAGGACGGAACCGAACACGACCGCGAACGCCGCAATCAGGATGGTGCGCGTGCCGAGGATCGCCTGGCCGAGGATCACCGAGGCCAGGCCGGCGATGATCAGCCCGACTCCCATGGAGATGTCGGCGAACCCCTGGTGCTGGGCGACCATCGCCCCGCACAGACCCACGAGCCCGTTGGACAGCGCCAGGCCCAGGACCTTGTACGAGTCCGTCGACACGCCGAAGCTGCGGGCCATCGCCTCGTTGTTGCCCGTGGCTTGCATCCCCAGACCCATGTCGGTGTGCAGGAACGCGACCACCAGCGCCAAAACCACCAGGGTGCCCACGGAGAAGATCGCCACCGACGTCCAGGTGCCGGCCAGGCCCGCCTGACGCAAGGGGGAGAGCAACGTGTCCTGACCGAGGAGCGGCTTGTTCGCCCCGCGCATGATGCGCAGGTTGATCGAGTACAGCCCGATCTGCGTCAGGATGCCGGCGAGAAGCCCGTTGATCCGGCCCTTCGTGTGCAGCAAGCCCGTGATGATCCCGGCGGCGAACCCGGTCACGAAACCGGCCGTCGTCGCGAGGGCCGGTGGCGCCCCGCCGATGATCAACGTCGCCGCGGTCGCGCCACCAGTGGTGAAGCTGCCATCGACCGTGAGATCCGGGAAATCCAGGATGCGGAACGTCAGGTAGACCCCCAGCGCCATCACGGCGTACAGGACCCCCAGCTCGCAGGCGACGATCATGCGCCCGTCCCTTTCGCGCGGCGTCCGGCCGCGGTTACTTGATGACCTGGTCGGCGCGCTTGACCATCTCGTCGGGCAGCGTGACGCCGGCCTTCTGGGCGGCGGCCGGGTTGACGATCAGCTTGTACGTCGTCTGCTGCTCCACGGGCATGGTGGACGGGTTCGCGCCGTCCTTGAGGATCCGGATCGCCATCTTGCCGGTCTGCGCGCCGAGGTCGGAGTAGTCGATGCCGTACGTGGCCATGCCGCCCTTCTTGACCGAGTCGCCCTCGCCCACGACGACGGGCAGCTGCTTGCTCTGCGCGACGCTCAACACCGCCTCGATGGCCGACACGACGGTGTTGTCGGTCGGCACGTAGATCGCGTCCACGTCGAGGGACTGGGCGGCCTGGGCGACCTCGCCGGTGTTGGTGACGGCCTTGGTCTCGATCTGTAACCCGAGGGCGCCCGCCGCGTCCTCGGCCATGCGGACCTGCACGGCCGAGTTGACCTCGGCGGAACTGTAGACGATCCCGACCTTCTTGGCGTCCGGCTTGATCTCCTTGACGAGGGCGAGCTGCCGGTCGACCGGGTTCATGTCGGTTGTGCCCGTCACGTTGGCGCCAGGAGCCTCGATGGAGGCCACCAGTTTGGCAGCGACGGGGTCGGTGACGGCGGTGAAGAGGATCGGCTTGTCGGTGATGGCCTGCGCGCTCGCCTGCGCCGTCGGCGTGGCGATCGCGAGCACCAGATCCTTGTTCTTGAACTTGTTCGCGATCGAGGTGAGCGTCGCCTGGTCGCCCTGCGCGTTCTGCTCCTCGAAGTCGGCCTGGATCCCGGCGTCGGTGATCGCCTTCTTGAAGCCGTCGCGAGCCGCATCCAGCGACGGGTGGGAGGTGATCTGGGAGATCCCGATCTGGAACGTCGTGCCCGAGCCGCTCGCGCTCGGGGTGTTCGAACCCGAACCACTGCCGCAGGCGGCGAGCGAGAGCGAGCCGACGAGGCTGATGGCGGCGACCCAGGCGGGGCGGCGGGTCAGTCGAGGCATCGAGGGAATCCCTTCGTCAAGGCATGTGCATGTCGAGGCGGTGCCACCGAGAGTAGCTGCCTGGCCGTGCCGCACGATGCCATGAGGCAGATCAGGAAACGATCCGGGCCGATAGTGTGGACTGGACGAGCTAGCTGGATGCGCGCGCCCGACGGGTCGACTTGAGCTCGACCTGAGCCCGGCCCGAGCTCGACACGGGTTCGCGTCGGTCGATCGGTGGAGGGAGCCACGGTGCCGGACGCCAAGACAGTCCTGTCCGCGTCGCTACGCCGTCTCGCTCGGGAGGGCCGACTCCGAAGGCTCGCCGAGACACCCACGATGAGCCGGGACTTCGTCCACCGATACGTCGCGGGTGAGGGCGTGAGCACCGCCGTCGCGGTCGCGGCGGAGCTGATCGCCAAGCGCCGACTGGTCTGCCTGACGCTGCTACGTCCCCCACCCGAGAGCGAGGACGACGCGCGCGGGGCGGCGAAGCGCTATCGCAAGCTCCTTCGTCGGCTCGACGAATCGGGGCTCGGCGGGGCCGACCGGTGCGAGGTCAGCTTCTCCCTGGACGCGATGGGCGGGGAGCTGGGCGCCGAGGGCCCGGCGTTCGCCCTGGAGCAATCCCGGCGCGTATGTCAGACGGCCGCTAACTGCGGTGCGCTCGTCACGGTCGAGACGCACCGAGGCGGGGACGTCGACGCCACGGTCGAGACCGTGGCCGACCTACGCCAGGACTTTCCGTTCGTCGGCATCTCGCTGGAGGCGGCCCGGCGCCGCACCGAGTCCGACGTGCGCGATCAACTCGGCACCCGGGTGCGGCTCGGGCGCGGGCCCTCCGGCGGCGCCGATGACCGGTTCGGCACGCCGGCTCAGGTCGATCGGGCCTTCGCGCGTAGCGTCCGGCGGCTCATGGCCCACCCCGGCGGTACGCCCGTCGTGTTCACTCAGGATCTGCGCCTCATCGAGATCACCGAGGCGCTGGCCCGCTTCCACGGCCGCCCGCCGGACTCGTACGAGATTCAGCTGCGCCACGGTGTGCGACCGGCCACCCAGGCAAACGTGGGCGATCGCGGCGACCGGATGCGGGTCTACACCCCCTTCGGCGACGACTGGTACGCCTATCTGATCTCCCGCGTGGCGGACGACCCCACGAATGTCGGCGACCTGCTCAAAGCGGTCTTCGCGCGCTGAGGTCCCACGGACACCCTCAACGACACAGGTCAGGCACCCCTCGACAACGCAGGCCAGGAGGTTTTCACTATGCGTCATCTCGCCGTCCTCGGCGCCGGAATCATGGGATCGGCGATCCTGTCGGCGGCCCTCGACCAAGGCGCCTACCGGCCTCCCGACGTGCGCGCCACAACCCTGGACGATGGATCCCGGGCCGCGCTGGAGGAGCGCGGGGTCTCCGTGGTCGGCAACGCCGTGGCGGTCGCCGAGGCGGACGTTGTGCTGGTGGCCGTCAAGCCTGACGCGGTGCGCGATGTCCTCGCCGACATCCGCTACGCGCTGCCGCACGACGCGCTGGTGATCAGCGTCGCGGCGGGGGTGAGCCTGTCGACGCTCGAGGGCGGCCTGCGCGTGGGGACGGCGGTCGTCCGCGCCATGCCCAACACGCCGGCCCTGGTCGGGGCGGGCATGCTCGTCCTGTCCGCGGGGCAGGGATGCAGCTCCGAACAGGTCGCGCGGGCCGAGGAGCTGCTGGGTTTCTGCGGTGTCGTACGGGTCCTGCCGGAAAAACTGCAGGACGCGGTCACCGGGGTCTCCGGGTCGGGTCCCGCGTACGTCTTCGCGTTCGTGGACGCGCTCATCGAGGGGGGCGTGGTCGCGGGCCTGAGTCGCGCCGACGCAACGCAGTTGGCGGTTCAGACGGTGGCGGGTGCCGCCGAGCTACTGCGCGCCACGGGCACGCACCCGGCGCTCCTGCGGGAGCAGGTCACGAGTCCGGGCGGCACCACGGCGGAGGCCCTGCGGGTCCTGGACGCCGCGGGGATGCGGGCGGCGGTCGTGGACGCGGTCCAGGCCGCCGTGCGTCGTTCACGAGAGCTCGGCGGGTGAGGGCCGGACGTGCCCCGCGTGCCGGAGGAGGGGGCGTATTGCGCGCACGGATCGGTGGTGGGTACGTTCGTCTCCTGGGCTGCGCCCGCGGGTCGCGTTCCTCCCGGCATGTCCCCGGACGGAAGGCTGAAGCATGATCTCTGAGTTCACTGTCCACGTTCTGGATGAGGTCGACTGGATGACGTACCGCGAGATGCGGCTCACGGCCCTCAAGGAGTCGCCGGAAGCCTTCGCGGCGACGCACGCGCTGGAGGAGGCGTACGAGGAGACTCTCTGGCGCAAACGCATGCGGCGCGCCACGCGCCTCGTGGCCCTCGATGACAACGCGCCCGTGGGCATCTTGTCGATCGGCCGGGCGCACGCCGACTTCGACGACGCGGCCGAGCTCTTCGGGCTCTGGGTCCGTCCCGAGTTGCGCGGCGCCGGTGTCGCCAAGGACCTGTTCAACGCGGCGTCCCGCGAGGCGGAGCGGAGCGGGGCGCGACAACTCGTCTACTGGGTCGGCACGGACAACGGTCGGGCCGTAGCCTTCGCGAGCGGCCGTGGTTTCCGGCCGTCCGAGCAGCGGCGCCCTATGGGGGGCGGACACCAAGGTGAAGAAGAGATTGCGATGATCCTGTCTTTGGGCTCTCTGTGAGCGGTTCACGATCCCGACCGGCGCTCGGAAGGGCCTTCGTCGCGCACGGGACCCGGCTGGGTCGCGCCTCCGCCTTTCGGACGGGCGGAAACGTCGCTACGGTTCGGGCATGGTGACGCGGGTCGGTATCGTATGGGACGAGAGCCTCATGGGCTACGACTTCGGCCCACACCATCCGATGAACCCCGTACGCCTCGACCTGACGGCCCGACTGTGCCGGGAGTTCGGCCTCTTCGAAGGGCCCGGGGTGTCGTTGATCAACCCCGACGTCCCCGCCGACGAGATCCTGCTCGCCGTGCATACCGCCGCGTACCTGGAGGCCGTCAAGCGCGCCTCGGTGAACCCGGCGTTGGCGCAACCCCGGTTCGGACTGGGCACCGACGACGACCCCGCCTTCCTCGGCATCCATGAGATCAGCGCACGGATCGCCGCCGGCACGCTCGCGGCCGCCCGGGGCGTCTGGCAGGGCGACTTCGACCACGGGATCAACTTCACGGGCGGACTGCACCACGCGATGCCCGGCGCCGCTTCTGGGTTTTGCATCTATAACGACGCGGCGGTGGCGATCCAGTGGCTGCTGGACCACGGCGTGCAGCGGGTGGCGTATGTCGACGTGGACGTCCACCACGGCGACGGCGTCGAGCGGATCTTCTGGAACGAACCGCGGGTCCTCACGGTGTCGATGCACGAGACCGGCGCCGTGTTGTTCCCCGGCACCGGATTCGCCGCAGATACGGGCGGGCCCGATGCGCCCGCCAGCGCGGTCAACGTGGCGCTGCCACCGGGCGTCGGGGACGCTCCGTGGCTTCGGGCTTTCCACGCGATCGTGCCGGCGGTGCTGCGCGCCTTCGACCCCCAGGTCATCGTCTCCCAGCACGGTGCGGACACGCACAGCGCCGACCCCCTCGCGCACCTCGCGTTGTCGGTGGACGCGCAGAAGCTCGCGATCGAGCACATGCACGAGCTGGCGCATGAGCTGTGTGAGGGCAGGTGGGTGGGTTTGGGCGGTGGCGGGTATGAGGTGATCGAGGTGGTGCCTCGCACCTGGACGCACCTGGTCGCGGTCGCGCTCGACCGAGGCATCCCGCTGGACGAGCCGGTGCCCGAGGCCTGGCGCCAGTACGTGCTGGAACGCTTCGGCGTCGTCCCTCCGGAACTGATGGGCGACGGCGCGTCGGATCGCGGCCGGATCTGGTGGCGACCGTGGGAGGCCGGGTTCGACCCGGACAACAGCGTCGACCGCGCCATCATGGCCACTCGCGAGGCCGTGTTCCCCGGCCTTGGGCTCGACATCTGGTACGACTGACACCTTCGGCGGAAGCAGTGCCTCATGTCCTTAGTTCAGTTGCGACGTAATGGCATTCATGCGCTGAGCGGCGACTGCTGAGCGATCTGCTCAGCGTCTGCAGGGGTGTGGTCGTGGCAAGATGGGGCTGCCGCGTCGAGCTCCCGGGCCCTGCGCGCCGGTATCGCTTTCACCCGTCTGCGCCCTGGGGTTGTTTCCCCGTGCGCTTCCTGGAGGTCACTCCCATGCTCGACGTCGCCCGCTCCGACGCCTCGCAGCTCCTCACGGTCGCGGAGGTAGCCGCGCGTCTGAGAGTGTCAAAGATGACCGTGTATCGGCTCATCCACGGCGGGCAGCTGTCGGCGCTGCGCGTGGGGCGCTCGTTCCGGGTGCCCACGCAAGCTGCCGAGGACTACGTGGTCGCCGCGCTCGTCGAAACGGCGTAGTCTCCCATCCTCGCTACGCGGCCGGTCCGGGGGCCGATCGCGCAGCCGCCGGGCCGGCTACCGGGCACGGCCGTTTGGCTGGCGGCCGTCGTGGGCAATAGGCTGACTTGCGGACTACGCACGAAGGGAGCACATATGGGCTCGGTGATCAAGAAGCGCCGTAAGCGGATGGCAAAAAAGAAGCACCGCAAGCTGTTGCGCAAGACGCGCCACCAGCGTCGCAACAAGAAGTGACGGCCGCCCGCCGCGTGCCACGCATAGGCCCGCTCCCGGATTCTCGGGGCGCGGGCCTCGCCGTGAGGCGGTAGAAACGAGTCATCGGCTCCGAGCCGGATCGGTTCTGGAGCCGCGGGCGAGCGGGGAGGGGCGATGGGCAGCACTGTCCTGGTCACCGGGGTCTCGCGGTACCTCGGGGCGGGCGTAGCACGTCGACTGGCAGAGGATCCGGCCGTGAGCCGGGTGATCGGTCTCGACGTGCTGTCGCCTGGCGCTGACCTGGGGCGGGTCGAGTTCGTCCGCGCGGATATCCGCAATGCGGTGGTCGGGCGAATGATGGACCACGCCCGCGTCGACACCGTCGTGCACTTGGCGCTGAGCACCGCCGTGACGACCGGTTCCGCCCGGACCTCTCAGAAGGAGGCCAACGTCATCGGCACGATGCAGTTGCTGGCGGCCTGCCAGGCCTCGCCGCTGCTGCGTCGGATCGTGCTCAGGTCGACGTCCGAGGTCTACGGTTCCTCGGCTCGCAACCCCGCCCTCTTCGCCGAGGAGCAGGTCGCCCCTCGTGCTCGGGCCAGCGGGCCGGTGCGCGACGCGCTGGAGGTGGAGCACTATGTGCGGGCCGCCCAGCGGCGGCGCCCTGACCTGATGACGACCACCCTGCGCCTGGCTCAGGTGGTCGGCCCGAACGTCCACTCGCGACTCCTCGACTACCTGCAGCTGCCGGTCGTCCCCGTGCCTCTCGGCTTCGACGCCCGCCTGCAGCTCCTACACGAGGATGACGCGATCGACGCGATCGTGGCGGCGGCGATCGGTCCGATGGTCGGGGTCGTCAACGTGGCGGCCGACGGGGTGATCACGCTGCGCCAGGCGGCCGCGCTGGCCGGGCGTACGTACCTCGCGGTCCCCTCCTACAGCGGCGCGCTCATGACGATCCTGGCCCGATTGTCGGGTTCGAGCTCCTTCGGCGCGACGGACATCGAGTTCTTGCGCCACGGGAGGGTGATCGACACAACCCGCGTTCGCGACCGGCTCGGCTTCACGGCGCGCTGGGATACGAAAGCGGCGTTCCTCGACGCGGCCAAGACCTTCGCGCCACCGGTCCCCGCCGCGGGCTCCGTACGGGACTGGGCCGTGGCGCTCGGGGTGGCGGTGCGTAGCGCCGCCGCGTCCACGCGGGAGACGCGGGAGACGCGGTGAGCGAACAGCCCGTTGGCGGCGTACCGCCCATCGAGCCCGCCGCGCTGATCCCGGGCGCGGACGAGATCGCTCAAGGCGTCGAGGCTCTTGTCGTCGCGCTGCGCTGGGCCGCGAGGAAGGTGGGGGTGCCGGACGACCAGGTCGAGGACACCGTGGCGGACACGCTCGCCTTCCTGCGTCGTCGGGTCAGCGGTGATTACGCGGTCGACGAGTTCGGCTTCGACGCCGACTTCGCCGACCACGTCTACCTACCGCTCCTGCGCCCGCTCTATCGTCGTTGGTTCCGCGTGGAGGTGCGAGGCATCCACCACCTGCCGGAGGTCGGCGGCGGCCTGCTCGTCGCCAACCATTCCGGCACGATCGCGCTCGACTCGCTGATGACGCAGCTGGCCGTCCATGACGAGCACCCGGCGGGACGCCACCTACGGATGCTGGGCGCCGATCTCGTCTTCACCCTGCCGGTGGTCGGTGACGTGGCCCGCAAGTCGGGGGCGACCGCCGCCTCTCCGGGCGACGCGGACCGCCTCTTGCAATCCGGGCACCTGGTCGGGGTCTGGCCCGAGGGGTTCAAGGGCGTCGGCAAGCCGTTCACTGAGCGCTACCGCCTGCAGCGGTTCGGCCGGGGTGGGTTCGTCGCCTCTGCGCTGCGCGCGGGCGTGCCGATCATCCCGTGCAGCATCGTCGGCGCGGAGGAGACGTACCCGATGCTCGCGAACCTTCCCGCGGTGGCCAAGGCCATGCACCTTCCGTACTTCCCGGTCACGCCGACGTTTCCCCACCTCGGGCTGCTGGGCCTCATCCCGCTGCCCAGCAAGTGGATTATTGAGTTCGGGGAGCCGCTACCGACCTCTGACCTCGGCCCATCGGCCGCGGACGACCCGATGCTCGTCTTCGACATCACCGACCGGGTTCGTGAGTCGATCCAGCGGACCCTCTACGCGTTGCTCGCCCAACGTGGATCCGCGTTCTCCTGACTGCCCATCCCGTACCCGGAGCATCCATGAACAGCGGAGTTCTCCCGCCTGCCGAGCCGCGCATCGTGCTCGTGACCGCACCTCACTGTCGCCTCTGTCGCCGTGCCAGGGTGGTCGTGGAGGAGGTGGCCGCGCGAGCCGGCGTGGCGTGGCGGGAGCTGGACATCGTGGCTGAGGGGGCGTCGGACCCCCTGTGGTGGGAGCAGATCCCGGTGGTGCTGGTCGATGGGAAGACCGTGGCGTACTGGCACGTCGAGGGAGCCGACCTCGAGGCAGCGCTGACAGGAGGGGTATGAGGCGTCAAGGGCGTGAGCCGATGGGGGCGTGAGGCGCCACGTCTGGTCGCGCGCGGGGTTTGGCACATCTGGTCGTGCGCGGGGTTTGGTGGGCCTGCAGCTTCTGCCTATGGTGGACTGTCCAAGTCTTTTTCTTGCACTCGTGATTGCACACCGACGAGGAGAGTTGACCGCCCGTGACCGCCGTGGAGACCGTCGCTCGCTACGGCCTCCCACCGACGACTCGCACGGGTGAGGCGGCGGTCCGATGAGCCTCGTGGTGATGGGCCTGTCGCATCAGAGCGCCCCGGTGAGTGTGCTGGAGGAGGCCGCGCTCGACGAGGGCGGGGTGATGGCCTTGGCGCGTCGGGTCGCGGGGGGTGAGAGTATCCGTGAGGTCCTCGTGCTGGCCACGTGTAACCGGCTGGAGGTGTACGCGGAGGCGGTCACCTTCCACGGCGCGGTGGGCGATCTCGGTGCGGCGCTCGTGGCCGCGACGGGCATCCCCGCGGAAAGGCTCACCGACCATCTCTATGTGCATTACGAGGAGCGGGCGATCGCGCACCTGTTCGCCGTCGCATGCGGACTGGACTCGATGGCGGTCGGAGAGTCCTCGATCCTCGGGCAGCTGCGGGCGGCGTTGCGAAGGGCGCAGCGCGACGACCGGGCCGGTACCGCGCTGAATGGGGTCGTCCAGCACGCCCTTCGGGTGGGCAAGCGAGCGCACGCCGAGACCGCGCTGGATCGGGCGAGCGTCTCTTTGGTCGAAGCAGGCCTGTCGAGCGCCTGCGCGCACGTGGGCGCTCTGAGCGACGCCCGCGTCGTCGTCGTGGGCGCCGGCTCGATGGCTGCGCTCGCGGTGGCGACGATGGACCGGGCGGGGTGTGCCGACCTGGCCATCGCGAGCCGCACGATGGAGCGCGCCCGCCGCCTAGCCGCGCCGATCGGCGCGCGGGTCGTGTCCATGACCCGCTTGGACACCGCGCTGGTCCAGTCCGACATCGTCGTCTCCTGTACGGGGGCGGTGGGCTACGTCCTTGACGCCCGGCGCATCGAGACCGTCGCTGACCTGCGACGAGGGCGCCCGCAGGCATATATCGACCTCGCCTTGCCGCGCGACATCGACCCTGACGCCGAAGGCGTCCCGGGGATTCACCTCGTGGGGCTGGCGGAGCTGGGCGAGATCCTGAGCGGCGGGGTCGTCGCCGACGACGTGGCGGAGGTGCGGGATCTCGTCACCGCGGAGGTGGCGGCCTACCTCGCGCGCCGCCGGATGATCCAGGTGGCGCCGACCGTCGCAGCGCTGCGCAGCAGGGCGACCGACCTGCTGGAGGGCGAGCTGGTCCGGCTCGACACCCGGCTTCCCGAGCTCGACGAACGGCAGCGCGCCGAGGTGCGGCTCGGGATGCACCGGCTCCTCGAAAAAATGCTGCACACGCCGACCGTGCGGGTCAAGGAGCTGGCTGGGCAGTCCGACCCGGGGGACTACGCCCACGCGTTGCGAGAGCTGTTCGGGCTGGACCCGTACGACGTTGCGGCCGTCACGACGCCGCGCGAACCGGGGGTCCTGTCGTGACCACGACCACGACGTTGAGACTCGCGACCCGGCGCAGCGCCCTGGCGACCACGCAGGCCGGCTGGGTGGCCGACCTGCTGCGGGCCCGCGGCCATGCCGTCGAACTCGTCCCGCTCGTCACCGAGGGGGACACCAACCGGGCCGCGCTGACCGAGATCGGCGGTACCGGGGTGTTCGCCTCGGCTCTTCGGGAGGCCATGCTCACCGGTGTCGCGGACCTCGCCGTGCACTCCCTCAAGGATCTGCCGTCGGCGCCGGCGCCGGGGTTGATCATCGCTGCGGTCCCGGCACGCGAGGATCCCCGCGACGTCCTGGTGAGCCGCGATGGAGCCGGCCTGCGCGAGCTGCCCGTGGGAGCGGTCGTGGGCACCGGGTCTCCGCGCCGAGCCGCGCAGCTGACCCTCCTGCGCCCCGACCTTCAGATCCGGCCTGTTCGCGGCAATATCGAGACCCGGTTGTCGCTCGTGTCCGACGGCCCCTGCGATGCGATCGTGCTCGCCCGTGCCGGGTTGGCGCGGTTGGGCCGACTCGACGCGGTCAGCGAGGTGCTCCGCTTGGAGGACATGCTCCCGGCCGCCGGTCAGGGGGCCCTCGCCGTCGAGTGCCGCGAGGACCGCGACGACGTCCGGGCGCTGCTGGAAGGCATCGAGGACCCGCGGGCTCGCGCGCGCGTCACCGCCGAACGCGCCCTGCTGGCGACCCTGGAGGGCGGCTGCTCCGCGCCGATCGGCGCGCATGCCGACCTGGTCCAGGGACGCGCGGGCATCGCCCTGGTGCTGACCGCATTCCTGGGGGCTCCCGATGCACCCTCGGCGACACCTTCCGACACAACCTCAGTGACCACCGCCGAGATCACTTCTGCGCGCACAACGGGTGCGTCGCGCCGCGCGAGCCTTTCCGGCTCCCCAGGGGCAGCGGAGGCGCTGGGGGGCGCGCTCGCCCGGCGGTTGCTCGACGCCGGCGACGCGCCGCGGGCGCCGCAGGACGCGGGAGGCGCACGCACGACGAAGCAGGGTCAGGAGCAGGACCAGTGAACGACATCGCCACCGCCGCCCGCGCAGACGACGGGTCTGCACGGATCGCCTTCGTCGGCACCGGCCCCGGCGCTCCCGGGCTGCTCACGGTCCGCGGTGCCGAACTTGTCGCCGAGGCCGAGGTGGTCGTCCTCGACGCGGGTACCCTCCTGGCCAGCGTCGAGCGTCACCTCGGCGGCGACGTCCTCGTCGTCGAGGCACGCACCGGCGAGGAGGGCGACTTATCCGTCCCCGGGCGGGCCATGGGCCTTGCGGCGCGGGCGGCGGAGCGGGCGAACACACGGGCGGCAGCACCGACCCCGACCGGGCGCGCGCCGGGGCCCGCCACGGCGGCCGGCGGCGGCGGGGACGAGCGCAGGCCCCTCGTCGTGCGGCTCATGGAGGGCGCCTCCGGCACCGCCGACACGCTGCGTGCCGAACTCGCCGCCTGCCTGGAGGCGGGCCTGACCGTCGAGGTCGTGCCCGGTGTCAGCAAGGCGACGGCCGTCCCGACGTATGCGGGGATCCCCTGGGCCGGCGGGGACGCCGCCGCCACCCTGATCGTGACCTCGCCCGAGACTCTTGACGGATGGTCGGCCGGCGCCGCAGCCGACGTCAACGTCATCCTCGTCGGCGCCGTCGAGCGCCTCGCGGCCGGACTGGACCGGCTCCTGGATCAGGGCCGCGACCCGCACACCCAGGTCGCGCTCGTGGCCAACGGCTCGACCACCGACCAGCGCACCACCGTCGCCACGCTCGGGGAGTCCCCCAAGCAGCTGCGCGCGGGTCGGCTCGGCGACCCGACCGTCGCGGTCGTCGGGCGCGGCGTGGCCGAACGAGAGGCGTTCAGCTGGTTCGAGTCGCTCCCGTTGTTCGGATGGCGGGTGTTGGTGCCGCGCACCAAGGAACAGTCGTTCTCCATGCTCGCCGAGCTGGAGCGGTACGGCGCGGTCGGTGAGGTCGTCCCCACGATCAGCATCGAGCCCCCCCGTACCCCGGCCCAGATGGACCGCGCGATCGAGGGCATGGTCACCGGCCGGTACGAGTGGGTCGGGTTCACGTCCGTCAACGCGGTGCGTGCCGTGCGGGAGAAGTTCGCGGAGCGGGGCCTGGACAGCCGAGCATTCTCCGGCCTGAAGATCGCCGCCGTCGGCGGGGTGACGGCCGAGGCGCTGCTTGCCATGGGGCTCACCCCCGACCTCGTGCCTACCGGGGAGCAGTCCGCCAAGGGGTTGTTGGAAGCGTGGCCGGGTTACGACGCCCAACTCGATCCGATCAACGGCGTCTTCCTTCCGCGCGCGGACATCGCGACGGACATCCTGGTGGCGGGCCTGCAGGAGATGGGCTGGGAGGTCGACGACGTCACGGCGTACCGGACGGTGCGCGCCGCCCCGCCGCCTGCGCCGACCCGCGAGGCGATCAAGAAGGGCGACTTCGACGCGGTGGTCTTCACCTCGTCCTCGACCGTGCGCAACCTGGTCGGCATCGCTGGCAAGCCGCACCCGACCACGGTGGTCGCGTGCATCGGCCCGGCCACCGCGCAGACGGCCGAGGAACATGGATTGGTTGTGTCGGTGATGTCGTCGGAACCGAACGGGGCGGTGCTGATCGAAGCACTCGCGGCCTTCGGGACGCGTCGGGCGGCGGAGGCGCTGGCGGAAGGGCGCCGCCCCGTGCGGCCGAGCGAGACCAACCCCCGCCGCCGCAAGAAGTAGACACGAGGCGGGGCTTCAGGCCACCGAAGCAACGGGCCACGAAGCAACGAGAAAACAAGCGATGGAGGGTCAGATGGCCGAGCCTCACACGCAGCTGCGGCACCGACCGCGGCGGCTGCGCCAGACTCCAGCGATCCGGCGCCTGGTCGCGCAGACCCGGCTGCACCCGGCCGAACTGATCCTGCCGGTGTTCGTGCGGGAGGGGGCGACGGAACCGATCCCGATCACGTCGATGCCCGGGGTCGTGCAGCACACGTTGACGTCGCTGGTCGCGGAAGCGAAACGGGTCGTGGATGTCGGGATCGGCGGGATCATGCTCTTCGGTGTCCCGGCGACCCGGGACGCGACCGGCTCCGGCGCGGACGACCCGGACGGCATCCTCAACGTGGCGCTGCGGGCGGTCCGGGACGCGGTCGGGGACGACACCGTCGTGATGGCCGACCTGTGCCTGGACGAATACACCGACCACGGGCACTGCGGGGTTCTGCGGGAGGATCCCCGCCGTGGGCTGATCGTGGACAACGACGCGACGCTGGAGCGATACGCCTCCGTCGGGCTCGCCCAGGTCCGCGCGGGGGCTCACGTCCTCGGACTGTCGGGGATGATGGACGGCCAGGTCGGGTACGTGCGTGAGGCGCTGGACGCCGAAGGATTCACCGACGCGATCCTGCTCGCGTACGCGGCGAAGTACGCCTCCGGCTTCTACGGCCCGTTCCGCGACGCGGTCGAGTCGACGCTGACCGGCGACCGTGCGACGTACCAGCAGGATCCCGCGAACGTGACCGAGGCGCTGCGGGAGGTCGCGCTCGACGTGGCGGAGGGCGCGGACCTGGTGATGGTGAAGCCGGCGCTGCCCTACCTGGACATCCTGCGCGCCGTGGCTGACGTCTCGCCGGTGCCGGTGAGCGCCTACCAGGTGTCGGGCGAGTTCGCTCAGATCGAGGCGTCGGCGGGCTGGAGCGACCGGGACCGCGTGATGATGGAGACGTTGACGTCGATCCGGCGGGCCGGAGCCAGCCAGATCCTGACGTATTACGCGCTGGACGCCGCCGCCTGTTTGTGACGGCGGATCACCGGGCGCCGCCCAGGGCGGACGCGTAGCCTAGGACGAGTGACTACGCCGCCCCCCCGCACGATCAAGAAGCACCATCTCGTCGAGTTCCTCAAGTTCGGGATCGTGGGCGGGTCGGGCGTCATCGTGAACTTCGCCGTGTTCTACGCGTTGAAGAAGACCACCGGCGTCGACGAACTCCAGATCCGCGACATCCTCTTCCCGCTCTGGCCGACGCCGAAGAACTTCCGCCTCTTCCACCTGTTTGCGATGATCGCCTTCTTTGTCGCCAACGCGTGGAACTTCGAGATCAACCGCAGGTGGACGTTCGGCAAGGGTGGCCGGGCCAGCAAGCGGCGGTTCGCGCGTTTCTTCGCGGTCGGCCTCGCGGCGCAACTGCTCGGGCTGGTCATCATGTCCGCCCTGATGAGCCCAGGGTCCGTCATCGGGCTGCCCCGCGACCTCCTGGACGGCTCGACGGGGCTGCGGACGCCCTCGTACTGGGCGCAGGCCATCCAGGTCATCTGCACGACGCCGATCTCGTTCGTGCTGCAGAAGCTGTGGACGTTCACCGGCAAGAGTCCGCGCCCGCAGCCGATTCCCGTGGAGCCGGAGCGTCTCACGACCCCCGGGTGACCCGTCCGGCGCCGTCGCCGGCCGCATGAGCGAGGATGGGTTCATGCCCGACCAGCCCGACCAGCCCGACCAGCCCGACCGCAGCTCGCTCCCCGCCTGGTTGCCGGCCGGACAGCCGTATCCGAGCGACGCCCCTGCCTCAGCGGCCCTCATGGAACGAGCCCAGCGCGTCACGCCCGGCGGGGTCAACTCACCCGTGCGGGCGTTCGGCGCCGTCGGGGGGACGCCGCGGTTCATGGCGAGCGCTCAGGGCGCCTGGCTCACCGACGCCGACGGGCGGCGGTACGTGGATCTGGTGGGCAGCTGGGGCCCGATGATCCTCGGACACTGCGACGAGCGAGTGGTGGCGGCGGTGCGGGAAGCCGCCGGGCGGGGGTTCTCGTACGGGATGCCCAGCGAGGGCGAGGTCGCGCTGGCCGAGGAGATCGTGGGACGCGTGGCGCCGGTCGAGCAGGTCCGGCTCGTGTCCTCGGGCACGGAAGCGACCATGTCGGCCGTGCGCCTGGCGCGCGGCGCGACCGGGCGCAGCGCGATCGTGAAGTTCGCCGGCTGCTACCACGGTCACGTCGACGCGCTGCTCGCGCACGCCGGTTCGGGGGTGGCGACGTTCGCGCTGCCGGACTCGGCAGGGGTGCCCGCAAGCGCGGCGGCGGAGACGATCGTGCTGCCGTTCAACGACCTGGACGCGGTCGAGTCGGCGTTCGCCGAGCACGGTCCGCGGATCGCGGCCCTCATCACCGAGGCCGCGGCGGGCAACATGGGCGTCGTGCCGCCCGCGCCGGGGTTCACGGCCGGTCTGCGGCGGATCACCGCGGAACACGGCGCGCTGTTGATCAGCGACGAGGTCATGACGGGGTTCCGCTGCTCGCCGTCCGGGTGGTACGGGCTGGAGGGTCCGTACGAGCAGGGTGCGCCGGACCTGTTCACCTTCGGCAAGGTGATGGGCGGCGGGTTCCCGGCCGCGGCGTTCGGCGGCCGGGCGGATCTGATGGAGCGGCTCGCCCCCTTGGGCCCGGTGTACCAGGCGGGGACGCTGTCGGGGAACCCGGTCGCGGTCGCCGCCGGTCTGTCGACGCTGCGGGCGTGCGACGACGCGCTGTACGAGCGCTTGGGACGCGCCGCGCGGGCCATCGCCGACGGCGCCGTCGCCGCCCTGACAGCGGCCGGCGTGCCGCACCGCGTCCAGTGGGCGGGCAGCATGTTCAGCGTCTTCTTCCGCGACGGCGAGGTCACCTCGTTCGAGCAGGCCCGGGGTCAGGACCTCGGAGCGTTTCGGGCGTTCTTCCACGCGATGCTGGCTCGCGGGGTGCACCTGCCGCCCAGCGCGTTCGAGGCCTGGTTCGTCTCCGGGGCGCACGACGAGGCGGCTGTCGAACATGTCCTCGCCGCCCTGCCCGACGCGGCGCGCGCCGCGGCCGAAGCGAGCGACCATGCGAGCGATGATCATGCGGGCGGGAGGGACGCTGGGTGAGCGAGCACACCGGCGACCACGCGAGCGCTACCGACACCGTCAGAACCGTCGTGCACCTGCTGCGGCACGGCGAGGTGCATAACCCCGAGGGCATCCTCTACGGAAAGCTGCCGGGATACGGGTTGTCCGAACGAGGCCGCAACATGGCGCAGCTCGTCGCCGACCACGTGTCCTGCCGCGACGTCACGGTGGTCGCGTCGTCGCCGCTGCGGCGGGCGCGGGAGACGGCCGAGCCGTTCGTGACCACCTTCGAGGTGCCGTTGCGCGTCGACGACCGTCTGGTCGAGGCCGACAACTCCTTCGAGGGACGGAACATGAACGATGGCGCGTCGTATCTCGACCCCCGCCTGTGGCACCTGTTCGTCAACCCGTTCCGCCCCAGCTGGGGTGAGCCCTACCGGCGCATCGCGGCGCGCATGCTCGCGGTGGTCGATGCCGCTCGGGATGCTGCGCGCGGGCACGAGGCCGTGTTGGTCAGTCACCAGCTGCCGGTGTGGATGGCGCGGAGCGCGCTCGAGCGGCGGCGCCTGTGGCACGACCCGCGCAAGCGGCAGTGCCGCCTGGCTTCGCTCACGACGCTCACGTACGAGGAAGACCACCTGCTCTCGGTGTCCTACTCCGAACCCGCGCGTACCCTGTACCCGGGCTCGACCGGGGGAGTGGGGGCGTGATGAGGCGTCGGGCGCTGGGCTTGGTGGCGGCTTGGGCGCTCGCTGTGGGTGCGATGGCTGGCTGCGGCCAGCCGACCGAGCTGGAGAAGTTGCAGCAGGACCCGACCGGCGCCCGGCCGATCGGCGACGGCGCCGTACAGACCGTGGCCAACGATCAGCGGTCCGGTCCGGTGACACTCGCGGGTTCCTTGCTCGACGGATCCCGTTGGTCGCTGGACGACCAACGCGGCAAGGTCGTGGTCGTCAACAAGTGGGGCACCTGGTGCCCGCCTTGCGTCGCCGAGATGCCGCTGCTGCAGCGGGCCTGGGTGAGCCTTCAGGCCACCCACCCCGACGTGCAATTCGTCGGGTTGAACGTGCGGGAATCGGCCGCCACGGGGCAGGCGGGCGCGCGAAGCTTCGGGATCACCTTTCCGAGCCTGAGCGACGAGTCCGACACTTTGTCTCTCGGGCTGCAGGGTGCTGCCAACCTCACGCCGACCACCCTGGTCGTGGACCGGCAGGGGCGCATCGCGGTGCGGATCAGCGGCGAGGTGACCAGTGAGTCCACCCTGCGCGGCCTGGTCGAGGACGTCGCGGCCGAAACGTGATGGCCTACCGAGCGGAGTCGGAGACGTGACGTGATCGCGCTGGTCGCCGACGGCAATCTGCTGCTCGCCACGCTGGTGGCCCTACTGGCCGGGGTGGTCTCGTTCGCGTCGCCGTGCGTGCTGCCGCTGGTGCCGGGGTTCCTCGGGTACGTGGCGGCGCTGCCCGCCCGCGTCCCCGGGCGCGGGGCAGACCTCGTGCGGCACCCCCCGTACGGTTCCCCGAGCGCCCCAAAGCAGGAGGCGGCGACGGCCTCGGCCGGCCGGGGTCGTGCGCTGCTCGGGGCGACACTGTTCGTGCTGGGTTTCTCGGTGGTCTTCCTGGCCGGGACGCTGGCGGCGTCGGCCGTCGGCGTGGCCCTGGTCGAGCATCGGCGGGTGCTTTCGCAGGTCGGCGGAGTGGTCGTCATCGCGCTGGCGCTGGTGTTCTTGGGGGTCGGCGGGCAGAGCTCTTGGTCGCCGCGCTGGCGTCCGTCGGCCGGGCTGGCGGGAGCACCGCTGCTCGGGATGGTGTTCGCGATCGGTTGGGCGCCGTGCATGGGGCCGACGCTGGCGGTGATCTACGCGTTGTCGACGAACCTCGGCGGGGATGCCTCCGCGATGGCGCGAGGCCTGGCGCTGGGGGTGGCGTACTGCGTCGGGCTCGGGCTGCCGTTCCTGGCGCTCGCGGCGGGCTGGTCGCGGGCGAACGCGGCGTCGGCGTGGCTTCGAAGGCACCGCCGAGGGATGAAGGTCTTCGGCGGTTCGTTGCTGCTGGTCGTGGGGGTGCTGTTGGTCACGGGGTGGTGGGACGTCCTGGTCGTCCACTTGCAGGCGACGCTGGTCGGCAGCTTCATCCCGGTCCTCTGAGCGCCCAACCGCGCGGGGATCGCGCGATTCACCCGTCGGGCGTCGTCGCGGGGTCGGCGAACGTGTGTCACGGTCGGGCGCCCAGGGCGTTGTGAGAGGCTGACCCCGCCATGAAGACCGCCACGTCACCGCCCTCGGGCAGCGCGTCCCCCCGCAGTGGGAGACGCGCGAAGAAGTCCGCAAGCAAGCCGTCGGCGCCCGCGCTCGGGCCGGTCGGGATGGCGCGCTGGGCGTGGCGCCAGCTCACGAGCATGCGTACGGCGCTGTTCCTGCTTCTGCTCGTGGCGGTGGCCGCGGTGCCTGGGTCGATTTTCCCGCAGCGCAGCCTCGACGCCGGGCGCGTCGACACCTACCTGCTTGACCACCCGGACGTCGGCCCTTGGCTCGACCGCGTCGGCCTGTTCGACGTGTTCGCGTCACCGTGGTTCTCGGCGATCTATCTGCTGCTCATGGTCTCGCTGGTGGGCTGCATCGTGCCGCGCACCAAGATCCATTGGCACGCGCTGCGCACACGGCCCCCGAGGGCTCCGCGCAACCTGCGGCGGTTGCCGTCGCACGGCAGCGTCCAGGTCGAGGGCACCGTGGCGGAGGTGACGGCGCGCGTCCGCGCCGGGCTCGGCCGAAGCTACCGGGTGGCCGACGACTCGGACTTGGCCTCAGACTCAGACTCAGACACGGACTTGGCCGAGGGAGTGCTGGCCGCGGAGTCCGGCTACCTGCGTGAAACGGGCAATTTGTTGTTCCACGTCGCGCTGCTCGTGGTGATCGTGGCGCTCGCGTGGGGGCACCTCGTGGGGTGGCGAGCCGACCGGATCGTTCCGGCGGGGCAATCGTTCGCGAACTCGGTGTCGAGCTACGACACGTTCTCGGCGGGACCGTGGGTGGATCCGGAGGCGCTGCAGCCGTTCACGGTGCGGATCGACCGGATGGACGTGCGCTTCGAAACGGACCTGAACGCGGGGAACCAGATCGGGTCACCGCGCGACTTTCGAGCCCAGGTGACCGTGACGCCGCGGCCCGGCGAGCCGGGCGAGCGACGCGAACTCGCCGTCAACCAGCCGCTGGACTTCGGCGGGGCGCAGGTGTATCTGCTCGGCAACGGGTATGCGCCCGTGATCGCGGTGCGCGACGCCGCCGGTCAGGTGCTCTTCCGCCAGGAGGTGCCGTTCCTGGCCCAGGACGACAACTACACGTCGACAGGCGCGGTCAAGGTGGCCGGCGCGAAGCCCGACCAGCTGGGCCTCGCCGCGATCTTCCTGCCCACGGCCACGGCGGACGACCAAGGGGTGCGCAGCACGTTCCCCGACCAGGTCAACCCCGTCCTGGTGTTCACCGCGTTCACCGGTGACCTCTTTCCCGACGGACGACCGCAAAGCGTCTACACCCTCGACACGTCCCGGATGACTCCCGTCCAGGACGCCTCCGGCAATACCGCCCAGTTCGAGCTGCGTCCCGGGCAGAGCGTCGATTTGCCGGCCGGGCGCGGCACGGTCACCTTCGAGGGCGTCGAACGCTGGGCGGGCATCTCCACTCGGTACGATCCGGTGCGTCCGCTGGCGCTCGGCGCCGCCCTGGTCGCGGCGCTGGGTATCGTCGCGTCGCTGCTGATCCGTCGTCGCCGGGTGTATGTCCGGGTGACGGCGGTGCCGTCCTCCGGCGGGCCGCCGAGTTGCCGGGTGGGTGTCGGGGCCTTGGCGAAGGGGGAGGATCCGATGCTCGACGGCGCCGTGGACGCGTTGCTGGCGCGCGCCGCCGGGCGTGCGGCGGGCGATAGGGTAAGGCGAGACCCCCTCGATGTCCACCGCTCTCTCGACGACGGGTAGGCCCATGTCGCGCATCGCACTGGCGAACTACGCGAACCTCACGCTGTACGTCGCGATGGTCGTTCTGGCGCTCGCCATGCTCGCCTTCGCCGTGCACGTGGCGTTCGCGGTGCCTCGTGTTCGGGAGAAGGCGTCATCGGAGGGCGGCGACAGCGCCTCTCGGGATGTTGCCTCTGGAGATGTTGTCTCGGAGGACGTCGCCTCGGGGCCCCGCGTCGCGGAGCGTCAGTTGGCGACAGCCGGCGCCGGCCGCGAGGGGGCGGGCCGCTCGATCCTCGTCGGTGAACCGGCCGAGGCCGACGGTGTTCGTGACAACGGTGCTCGTGACAACGGTGCTCGTGACGACGGCGCTCGGGCGGCAGGTGACGGGACGTCAGGCACCCGCGCGTCCCGGGGCGAGCGGCTCGGCGGAGTCGGCATGACCCTGGCGTGGCTCGCGGCGATGCTGCTGTTGGCGTCGGTGGTCTTTCGCGGGGCCGCCGTGCATCGCGTGCCGGTGGCGAACATGTTCGAGTTCGCGGTGGCCGGTTCCATGCTCGTCATGTTCGTCTACCTCGGCCTCGCGATGCGCTGGTCGATCCGCTGGCTCGGGCTGTTCGTCGTCGTGCCGGTGCTGCTCGTGCTGGGCCTCGCGCTGACGGTGTGGTATTCGCCGGCCGCCGAGCTGCTGCCCTCCCTGCAGAGCCTGTGGCTCGCCATCCACGTACCGATCGCGACGCTGTCCGTGGCGGTGTTCACGATCGCCTTCAGCGTGCTGCTCCTGCACCTGGCCAAGGACCGCCGGGAGGTGCAGGTGAATGGCGACACCTCCGAGTCGCCGGGACACCGGTCGGGCGGCGCGTGGGCCGTCCTCGACTCGCTGCCCTCTGCCCGGACCCTGGACTCTCTGGCGTACGGGCTGCACATCGTCGCCTTCCCGCTGTGGACGTTCTCTCTGATCGCGGGAGCGATCTGGGCGCAGCTGGCGTGGGGTTCGTACTGGAACTGGGACCCTAAGGAGACCTGGACCTTCGTGATCTGGGTCATTTACGCGGCGTACCTGCACGCGCGCGCCACCAGCGGTTGGTCCCGCCGGACCGCGAACATCCTGGCGGTCGTGGGCTACCTGGCGATCGTCGTCAACTTCGCGATCGTCAACGTGTATTTCGTCGGCCAGCACTCGTACTCAGGTCTGTGAGGCATTCTCGATGTCCGATGTCGCGCGTTATTCGCTGCTGAGGCTGCTCGTCTTCTTCGCCTGCTTCCTCGGGCTGTGGTTCGTCCCGCCGCTGCAGGAGCGCCTCCCCGTGCTCCTCCTGGTCTCGGCGACGGTGTCGATGGTGGTCTCGCTGGTCTTCCTCAACGGGCCCCGTGAGGCCATGAGTGCCCGGATCGCCGACCGGGTCGGGGAGCGCGTGGAGCGCAAGCATGCCGAGCACGGCCTGGGCTCCGACGAAGACGCCGAAGACGCCGAGGGGGCCGACCAGAACTCGGACGGTCTCGGCTACCGCTGACGCGTGGGCTCGTGCCTGAGTCGTGACTCGTGCTCGAACCGTGCTCGTCGCCGAGTCGCCGAGTCGTCGCGTCGCCGAGTCGCCGAGTCGCCGAGTCGCCGGGCGGTAGACGCCCGCGCTCGCGCCGGCGTCAGAAGGCGTCGCGGGCGGCCTTCGCGGCCAGCTCGCGCAGTAGGCGGTCGGCGTCGCGCATGCAGATGTCCATGTCCGGCTCCAGGTCGACCAACTGGTAGACCGCCCGGATCCCGGTGCGCGCCAAATCCTGCGGGTTGAGCGTGGCCTGACCGCATACGGCCACGACCGGCACGCCCGCTGCCCGCGCCGCGCGGGCCACGCCGGCGGGCGCCTTGCCGAGCAGGGTCTGCAGGTCCAAGGTTCCCTCACCGGTCACCACGAGGTCTGCTCCGGCGAGGAGACGGTCGACGTCGTTGAGTTCCAAAATCACGTCGATCCCCGGTCGCATCTGGGCGCCGAGCGCAGCGATCGCCGCGTACCCCACGCCTCCCCCCGCGCCGGCCCCGGGCAGTTGCGTGTCGTCCCGCCCGGTGGCGGCGGTCATGGTCTGCGCGAACCGGCTGAGCGCGCCGTCCAAGGTCTGCACCTGGGACGGGCTCGCGCCCTTCTGGGGACCGAACACCGCCGCGGCCCCACCCTCGCCCAGCAGCGGATTGTGCACGTCGCTGGCGAGCGTGATCGCCGCATCCGTCAGCCCCGGATGCAGGCGGGACAGATCGAGCGAGGCAAGTCCCGCGAGCGGGCCGCCGCCGCCAGCCAGCTCCGCCCCGGAAGCATCCAGCAGCCCGGCGCCCAGCGCCTGAAGCATCCCGGCGCCGCCGTCGGTCGACGCGGACCCGCCGACCCCCAGGACGATCTCGCGGACGCCCGCGTCGAGCACGGCCCGCAGCACGTCCCCGACGCCACGGCTCGTGGCACTCAGCGGGTCCCGCCGCGCGTCGGGCAAGCGGACCAGGCCGCACACGTCGGCCATCTCGACGACGGCCCGCCCAGCCCGCACCGCGTACGAGCTGTCGCGTTCCGGCCCGAGCGGGCCCGCCGCCCGCACCGGAACCCGCGTGAACCCGGCCGCCTCCGCCGCGTCCAACGTCCCGTCGCCGCCGTCCGCGATCAGCATGCCGCGGATCTCCAGGTCGGGCACCGCGCAGCGCATGGCGTCCGAGATGGCGGTGAGAACTTGTCTCCCGGTGAGCGAACCCTTGAACTTGTCGCAGGCCACCAGGACGCGAGGGGGCACCGCCTCAGCGTTCCCACAGCGGTTGCGACGCCACGACCATGCCGACGCCGGCGAGCAGACCGTACGCGAGCGTCAACCGTCCGGTGGCGGCCAGCACCGGCACCAGGTCAGAGCCTTCCAGGCCCTGAAGCGTGCGGGCGATCGGCCACACCCCCACGGCGAACGCCAACAGCCCAGCCGCCGCCCCCGCGTGGGCGAACGCCATGCCGATCGTGGAGACGAAGGCGAGACCGATCCAGGCGACGTAGGCGATTCGCGCCTTGCTGTCCCCAAGGCGCACCGCAAGCGTGCGCTTGCCCGCCTCCCGGTCGCCGGGGATGTCGCGGATGTTGTTGATCATCAGGATGGCGCAGCTCAGCGATCCGACCGCGACCGCGCCGAGCCAGGCGGCGGGGCTCGTCGTGAGGGCTTGGGTGTAGGTCGTCCCCAGCACGGCCACCAGACCGAAGAACACGAAGACGAAGACCTCACCGAGTCCGAAGTAGCCGTACGGCTTCTTCCCCCCCGTGTACTGCCAGGCCGCCACGATGGCCGCCGCTCCCACGAACAGCAGCCACATCGTGTTCGCGACCGCGCACAGCGCCAGGCCGGTCAGCGCTGCGAAACCGAAGGCGCCGAACGCAGCCAGCTTCACGTCCCCCGGTCGCGCCAGACCTTGGCCGACCAGCCGTGTCGGGCCGCTGCGCTTGGTGTCGGTTCCGCGCATCCCGTCGGAGTAGTCGTTCGCGTAATTGACGCCGACCTGGAGCGACAGCGCGACCAGAAGCGCGAGGAGGGACAGCCCGGCGGAGCCACCGTCGATGGCGTACGCCGCGCCGGTCCCGATGATCACCGGGGATAGGGCGGCGGGCAGCGTCCGAGGCCGGGCACCCTCCACCCACTGCGCGCGCGTCGCCATCCGCTAGAGGCCCTTGAGGAACTCGGGGTCGTCGTCGGGGCCCATCGGCCGGCCGTGGGAAGATCGGCCGCGGGGAGTGAGCTTGTCCTGGGGCCCGAACGGCAGCCGCCCGAGTGGTCCACCCTCCCGCTCCAGCGGGCGTCCGGCGAACAGCCACGCAATCCCACCGGCCGGCGTGAACAACAAGATCAGCACGACCCAGACGAGTTTGGGCAGGTTTCGGACGTGTTCATCCTTCGTCTGGATGCAGTCCACGACCGTGTAGACCGTGAACGCCAGCACCGCCAGGGCTACGACGACGCGAAGCAACGGATTCAGCCTCCTTGCGGGGAGATCCTTTCGGCTTAGAGCCATTGTGTCAGGTTTTCCTGAGGGTTCGCCCGGGCCCCGCCGTTGGGGCCCGCGTCACTGGATGCCGGACAGTGTCCGCGCCAGCGCCGCACGGTCCGTCTTGCCGATGGCCAGGGTCGGCAAGACGGGTACGACGCGCAGGATGCGGGGAATCGCGAAGGGCGGCAGGCGGTCCCGCACCGCCTCGCGCAGGTGGGTCAGGTCGGGCGCGGCGTCGCTCGGAACCGAGTTGCCCGGCACCGCGGTGCCCATCCCGGCTGGTGGCGCAGAGGCCCTTGAAAGACCCGGTACTGGCGGGGGTACGGGTGGTGGCGCGATGGCGGCGGCGACGATCTCACCCCAGACAGGGTCGGGCAGCCCCACTGCCGCGGCGTCCCAACCGGCGGGCAAGACAGAACGAAGAGCCGCCTCCACCGTCGCGGGATCCACTGTGAGGCCGCCGGAAGTGATCGCGTCATCGACCCGGCCGTCGACCACGAGCAGGCCGGTGGAGGCCTCGACGTGGCCAAGATCGTCGGTGACGAAGTGCCGGAGCCCGCCCCTGGCCACGAAAGCCTGCGCGGTACGGGCGGGGTCGCCCCAATACCCCGCCGCGAGCACGGGGCCGCTGAGCAGGATGCGGTCATCGGCACCGATGGCCACGGAGACGCCGGGCAGGGGCTCACCGTCGTACACGCAGCCCCCGCACGTCTCGCTGGAGCCGTAGGTGGTGACGACCCGCGCGCCGGCGTCGCAGGCGGCGGCCAGCAGCCGCGGATCCGCAGCGGCACCGCCGAGCAGGACCGCGTCGTAGTGGGCCAGCGCCTCGACGGCGGCGGGACGGCCCGGGTGGTCGGCGAGCAGTCTGGCGAGCTGGGTGGGGACCATGGAGACGTACGCGCGCGCGCCGCCGACGACGCGCAACCGCTTCGTGGCCGCCACGAACGCCGCGGTCGTGAACCCGGGAACCGCGGGTGCGAGCGGAACGACCGTCGTGTTCCACGCGAGGGCGCGCAGCAGGACCTGCAACCCGGCCACATGGTGGCTGGGGAGGGCGAGCAGCCAGTCTCCTGGCCCGCCGAGGCGCTGCGCGGTGGCCGCTGCGCTCGCGGCCAGGGCGGTCGCCGTCAGCATGGCGAGCTTGGGACGGCCCGTCGAACCGGACGTGCCCACCACGACGACCAGGTCGTCCGGGACGTCGTCGGGATCGTGCGGTGGGAGCGCGGGTGGCTGCCTCGGGGGGTCGCCGCCCGCCTCATACGGCGCCAGGGCGGGGCCGCTCCCGTCGAGCGCCGCGGCCAGTGCGGGAAGGATGCCCAGCGCGTCCGGTCCGCCAAGAACGGGAAGGCTCGACAGGCATCGCGGCATCTGACCAGCTTAGGGTGAGGCATGCTTCGCACCATGTCCCCAGGATCGGTACGGACCACGGCCGGCGCCGCTCGGACGGCGCTGCGACTCGGGGCGGTGGCGGCCACCGGGGTGGCCGCCTACCTCGCGAGCGGCCACCACAAGCGTCTGGGCGCCCGGCCCGACGAGGTGGAGGCCGTCCTGCCCGGAGACGAGCTGCTCCCAGACGCGACCGTCGTCGCGACGCGGGCGATCAGCATCGACGCGCCGGTGGACTACGTGTGGCCGTGGGTGGCGCAGCTCGGCCAGGACAAGGCCGGCTTCTACTCGTACACCTGGGCGGAGAACCTGGTGGGTTGCCAGATCACGAACGCGGACCAGATCGTCGCCGCATGGCAGGTCCCCGTGGTCGGCGAACCCTTCCTGCTGCACCCCGAGCTGGCCCTGGAGGTCGCGCAGGTCGACGCGCCGGGCGCCCTGGTGGTGCGTTCGCCGCAGGAGCCGGCCGCGGTGCCGCTGCCCTCATTCGCGGAGGAGGTAGAACCCCCCTGGGACCCGGAGACGTCGCTCTCCGGATTCGACATGACCTGGGCCTTCATCGTGCGTCCCGAGACGTCCGGCCGCGGGGTGCGCCTGATCGTGCGCGAACGTTACCTGCCGCACAAGCGCGCGGCGGAGGCCGTGGTCGCGTCCGTGGGGGTGGTCAGCGCGGTGATGACCCATGGAACTCTGCGGGGCATTCGAGGCCGCGCGGAGCGGATGTTTCACTCCGGGGTGTGACGGCCTAGGACGCGCCCGTGGCGACACGCCGTGAACAATGAGGTCATGACGAACATGACGGGCCGCGGGATAGCGGTGGTGACGGGCGCGAGCAGCGGGATCGGTCGGGCGGTGGCGCGACGGCTGGTGACCGACGGGTACGTCGTGATCGCGGCCGCCCGGCGCCAGGAGCGGCTCGACGAGCTGGCCGCGCAGATCGGCTGCCGGACCCTACGGTGCGACGTGACGAACCCCGACGACGTGACCCGGCTGGCTCGAAGCGCCGGGGAGCGGGTGACGCTGCTGGTCAACAACGCGGGTGGCGCGCTCGGTCTGGAGCCGGTGGCACAGGCGGACCTGGGCGCGTACCGGACCATGTTCGAGACCAACGTGCTCGGTACGGTCGCGGTCACCAAGGCCCTACTCCCGGCGCTGATCGCCAGCGGGGCGGGCACGATCATCACCGTCACCTCGACGGCCGGCCAGGTCGCCTACGAAGGCGGCGGTGGTTACAACGCGGCGAAGTTCGCCGAGGTGGCGATCAGCGACGCGCTGCGTCTCGAGCTGTGCGGTCAGCCGGTCCGGGTGTGCGACATCGCCCCCGGCCTGGTCGCCTCCGAGGAATTCTCCCTGGTCCGGTTCGGCGGCGACGCGGACCGGGCCGCGCAGGTCTACGCGGGGGTGGAGCAGCCGCTGACCGAGGACGACATCGCGGAGTGCATCGCGTGGATGGCGAACCTGCCGCAGCACGTCAACATCGACAAGCTCACCGTGCGCCCCCTCGCGCAGGCGGCGGCCCACAAGGTGCACCGCACGACGTGACGCACCCGGCACGGCGTGACAGCTCCTGACACGCGCTCACACGGACGTGACACCCCCTGATGCGTCGCGCCCCCTCGGACTCGCTATCGTTCGACCTCCGGCAAAGGACGGACGAGACCCTCGCCACGTTCGAGCCGCAGATACGGCACCTGCCGCTGGTAACGCACGCGGAGGTCGTCGCTGCGCAGCACGTACGCGGTGGCGACCACCGTGGTGAGCAAAGTGGCCACGCTTCCCGCGAGGATCGTCCAGCGCGGCCCCCAGACCTGGCCGATCCAGCCGATCAGCGGGGCGCCGATCGGGGTGCCACCGAAGAAGATCGCCACGTAGAGCGCCATGACCCGCCCGCGCATCTCGGGGGCCGTGGACAGTTGCACGAGCGCGTTGCAGGTCGGCATGACGACGAGGGCGCAGAACCCGACCGGGATCAGCAGGACCGCGAACGTCTCGTACGTCGGCGCGAGCGCGAGCGCGGTCGACAGGATCGTGTAGGCGCCGAGGGCGCCCAGGATCATGCGCAACCGCGGCCTAGCCCGGGAAGCCACCCAGATCGCGGCGGCCAGCGACCCGATCGCCATGATCGAGCCGAGCAGTCCGTACTCGGCGGGGCCCTTGTCGTAGACCAGCGTCGCCATCAGTGCCGTCGTGATCTGGTAGTTCAGCGCGAAGGTGCCGAACATGAACACGATGGCCAGGAGCAGGAGGATGTCGGGTCGGGCGCGCACGTACCGCAGGCCGGCCACGAGCTGGCCCTTGCCGCGCGCCGGCGTCGCCGGGCGCAGGAGAGAGCGGTCCATCCGGGCGATCGCCGCGAGGTAGGCCAGGAACGACAACGCGTTGACGAAGAAGACGGGTCCGGTGCCTATCCCGGCGATCATCAGGCCGGCCACGCCCGGACCGAGCATGCGGGCGGCGTTGAACGATGCCGAGTTGAGCCCGATGGCGTTCGTCAGGTGGGCCGGGGTCACGATCTCGGAGACGAACGCCATGCGGGCCGGCCCGTCGACCGCCGCTGCGACCCCTTGCGCGAACGCGATCGCGTACACGTGCCACAGCTGGGCTGCGCCTGAGATGACCAGCGCACCGAGCAGGGACGAGGTGGCGCACATCGCGAGGTTCGTG
>CAJDVG010000013.1_pt1 | contig 44860 bp, 40 predicted proteins | sample 7391321 | NCBI WGS metagenome assembly CAJDVG01 (sample SAMEA7055706, study PRJEB34461) | soil metagenome | biome: terrestrial ecosystem; feature: Peninsula; material: soil | place: Antarctica | collected 2016
GCGATGCGGGTCCTGTGCCAGATCGAGCTGGCCGGGGTCGGGGTGATCGGGACGCTGAGCGTGCTGCGTCCCGACCTGTTTCCCGACGCGACCGTGTGGTCGAGGTACGGCCTGGGTTACCTGCTGCTGCCCGCCATCCTGCCGGTCATGGTCCTGCGCTGGCTGCGCCGCACCGAGGCCGCCGCCCAGGAGGGGAACGCTCCCTCACAGTCCACGCGCTAACGCTGACTTCGCCTGAAGGCGTAAAAGTATTCCCACGCGTCCGACACTGGGCGTGACCGGACACCGCTTCCACAGCCGACATCCTCAGGAGGATCCGTGACCACCCCTACCACCGTCCGCCACATCGTGCTGGCCGAACGCCCCGACGGTTGGCCCAGCGCTGCGACGTTCCGGCTGGAGAGCGCCCCGCTGCCCCCGCTCGGGGCCGGCGAAGTGCTCGTGCGCAACCACGTGATGTCCGTCGACCCCTACATGCGGGGTCGGATGAACGACGTCCCGTCCTACATCCCACCCTTCTCCCTCAACGCCCCGCTCGATGGGGGCGCCGTCGGGGAGGTCATCGCGTCAACCGACGACTCGCTCCCCGTGGGCCGGACCGTCCTGCACGGTCTGGGCTGGCGCGACTATGCCGTGCTCGCGGCGTCGTCGGCCACTCCCGTGGATACCTCGCTCGCGCCCGCGTCGGCCTACCTGGGTGTGCTCGGTATGCCGGGGCTGACGGCCTACGCCGGCCTCCTGGCCGCCGCCGAGTTCCAGCCCGGCGATGCCGTCTTCGTCTCCGGCGCAGCCGGCGCGGTGGGCTCGATGGTCGGGCAGATCGCGCAAGCCAAGGGCGCCTCGCGGGTGGTCGGAAGCGCAGGCTCCCCCGCCAAGGTCGCCCGGCTGCTGGAATTGGGCTTCGACGCCGCCTTCAACTACCACGACGGTCCGATCGTGGACCGCTTGAAGGAGGCCGCGCCCGAAGGGATCGACGTCTACTTCGACAACGTCGGCGGCGAGCATCTCGAGGCAGCGCTGTCGCGGATGAACATCGACGGCCGGGTCGCGCTGTGCGGGGCGATCTCCCAGTACAACGCCACGGAGCCGCCCACCGCGCCCCGCAACCTGGCGCTCGCCATCGGCAAAAGACTCACGCTACGCGGCTTCGTCATCAACAAGTACGCCAGCATGCGCGAGCAATTCCTGACCGAGGTCGCGCCATGGCTCGCCAGCGGCCAGGTGCGCTACGACGAGACGTTCCGCGACGGGCTCGAGAACGCCCCGAAGGCGTTCCTCGACATGTTGCGTGGGGCCAACACGGGCAAGATGCTGGTCCGCCTCTGACCTGGGTCGCGCCCCTCCCCCGCAGGATGGCCCACCTCCCGTCGACGGGGGGCTGACTCGCCGCCTCATGGCGAGTCAGCCCCCCGCGCAGGCGGGGGTGAGCCATCTTCTACGGCGGATCAGGCGTCGGTCTTCAGCGCCTCGATCGCCGCGTGCATCGTCAGGATCCGCTGCGCGGACTCGACGTGCAGGTTCTCGATCATCTTGCCGTTGTACGTCACGACACCCGAGCCCTTGCCGTCCTCCCACGCCTGCAGGATGCCCTCGGCCTCGTCGACGGCGGCAGCGCTCGGCGCGAACGCCACGTTCGCGGGCTCGACCTGACCGGGGTGGATCAGCGTCTTGCCGTCGAAGCCCCACTGTCGGCCTTGGACACACTCGGCCTCGAAGCCGTCGGGGTCCTTCACGTTGTTATAGACCCCGTCGATGATCGCCTTGCCGGCCGCGCGGGCGCCCAGCAGACACAGTTGCAGCCCGGTCTGCACCGGCGCCCGACCGGGCACATGCTCGGCGTACAGCTCTTTGACCAGGTCGTTCGTGCCCATCACCAGCACGGACAGCTTCGCCGAGGCGCTCGCGATATCGTGCGCGTTCAGCATCGCGATCGGCGTCTCCACCATCGCCCACAGCGTGGTCCTGGCGGGCGCCCCGTACGTCTCGAGCCCCTGCGCCAGGTCGAGCACCTCCTGCGCGGTCGACACTTTGGGCACGGCGATCGCGTCAGGTCCCGCGGCACACGCGGCCTTCATGTCCTCCAGATGCCACTGCGTGTCCATGCCGTTGACGCGGATGATCAGCTCACGCCGGCCGTATTCTCCCGATCGGACCGCCGCGCAAGCAGCGTCCCGCGCCGCGGGTTTAGCGTCCGGCGCGACCGCATCCTCCAGGTCGAAGATGATGCCGTCGCACGGGATCGCCTTGGCCTTCTCCAGCGCTCGCACGTTGGAGCTGGGCATGTAGAGCACCGATCGGCGTGGTCGGAACTGGGTGTCACTCATCGTCACTTCAGGCTCCTGCTCGGTTGCGGATTCGGTGAGCGGCTCAGCCGGCGGATTTCGCGAGGGCGGCCGCCTTGGCCTGCTCGTACATACTCTTCAGATCCGCGTCGATCTCGCCGAGCTGCTCGGCGAGGCGGACCACGACGAGGCATTGCTTGCAGGACGCGTCGTCCTCCATCTTGCCGTCGACCATGACCGCGCCGGAGCCGTCACCCATCTTCTCCACGACCTCGTACGCGTGCTCCACGTCCTTGGGGTCGGGGCTGAACACGGTCTTCGCAATCTGGATCTGTACCGGATGCAGCGTCCACGTGCCGACGCATCCCAAGAGGAACGCGTTGCGGAACTGGTCCTCGCACGCCACGACGTCTTTGATGTCGCCGAACGGTCCGTAGTACGCGTAGATACCGTGCATCGCGCACGCGTCGACCATGCGAGCGATCGTGTAGTGCCACAGGTCCTGCTGGAAGATCGTCCGGGGCGTCGTCTCACCGTGGACGTCGTACGAACCGTCCTCCAGCCGGGCCGGGTCGGAACGCACCAGATAACCCGGGTGTCCACCGCCGACTCGGGTGGTCTTCATCCGTCGATCAGCGGCCAGGTCGGCCGGTCCGAGCGAGAGACCCTGCATGCGCGGCGATGCCCCGCAGATCTCCTCGATGTTGGCCACGCCGCGCGCGGTCTCCAGGATCGCGTGCACCAGGATCGGGCGCTGCAGGCCGGCCTTGGCCTCCAGCTGAGCCAAGACCCGATCGATGTAGTGAATGTCCTCGGCGCCTTGCACCTTTGGCACCATGACCACGTCGAGCTTGTCGCCGATCGCCGGGATCAACGTGGTCAGATCGTCCAGGACCCACGGGCTGTCCAAGGCGTTGATCCGGGTCCACAGCTGGGTGTTGGCGCCGAAGTCGACCTCCCGAGCGATCTTCACCAAGCCCTCGCGGGCGGCCACCTTGTTGTCGACCTTGACGGCGTCTTCCAAGTTGCCCAGGAGGACATCGACGGAGCCGACCATGTCCGGGACTTTGGTGGCCATCTTGACGTTGGACGGGTCGAAGAAGTGAATCGCCCGGGACGGCCGAGCGGGGATCTCCCGGACCGGGGTGGGGGCGCCCACCGCGAGGGGGGTGAAGAAGTCCTTGGCGCTGCGCACGTCGTTGTCCTCCTGATGGCCGACGTCCACGTCGCGCTCTATGCCGTGACCGCCGGTTTCCGCAGCTGGCGGCGACCGGGGGCGACGACCGAAAGACGACGGCGTGGGCGGGCATGGTCGTGGGGTTGCTCCGACGCTATCAGCGGGGACAAGCCAGCCACCGGCTCTGACCTGTGACGACGTTCACGGTCTTCATGCGTTCTCTCTCACGATCGCGACCGTCGCGGAGGGACCGGTCCCGCCCGCACCGCGAGTGTCGTGCGCCGTCGGCGTCCATGAACCGTTCCCCGTCGCGGGTACCCTGGCCATCGTGACGACGCGCGTCTACGTGAGGAGGCTGATCAGCCTGCACGTGTTCGACCCCTTGGGCGACCAGGTGGGTCGGGCCCGCGACGTCGTCGTCTTTCATCACGCCGCCCGATCCCGTCCGAGGGTCATCGGTCTCGTCGTCGAAGTACCCGGTCGTCGTCGTGTCTTCGTGCCGATGACGCGCGTGACGAGCATCGGAGGCGGTCAGGTCGTCACGACCGGCCTGGTCAACCTGCGGCGCTTCGAACAACGCGCGGGCGAATCTCTCGTCATGGGTGAGGTGCTCGATCGCGGCGTCACGGTGCGTGACGCGGGCGGTGACTACAACGCGATCGTCGAAGACCTCGCGATCGAAAAGGGTCGCTCTCGCGACTGGGCGCTCACCCGTGTCTTCGTTCGCAAGAGCACCGACGAGCCACACCGCTTCCCGTCGCTGCGACGACGCCGCGGCGAGACCCTCACCGTTCCGGTCGAGGACGTCGTCGGCCTGCTGACCGAAGACGATGATCAGGGGGCTGCCGCGCTGCTCGGCACCTACGACGATCTCAAGGCCGCCGACCTCGCCGGGCTCATCCACGATCTGCCGGAGCAGCGTCGCTGGCAGGTGGCGGCGGCACTCGACGACGACCGGCTCGCCGACGTGCTGGAGGAGCTGCCCGAGGACCACCAGGTGGAGATCCTCGCCACCTTGGCCTCCGACCGGGCGGCCGACGTCTTGGAAGCCATGCAGCCGGACGACGCCGCCGACCTGCTCTCCGAGCTGGAGCCGGAGGCGCAGGAACGGTATCTGCGGCTCATGGAGCCGGACGAAGCGGCCGACGTACGGCGTCTCCTGACGTACGACGAAGACACCGCCGGAGGGCTCATGACGACCGAGCCCGTGATCCTGCCACCCGAAGCGACGATCGCCGAGGCGCTGGCGGTCGTCCGCCGCGCCGAGCTGTCCCCCGCGATCGCCGCGTCCGTCTTCGTCTGCCGTGCGCCGCTGGAGACCCCGACCGGTCGCTACCTGGGTCTCGTCCACATCCAGCGGCTCCTGCGAGAGCCCCCGAACGCAGCGGTGGGATCGTTTCTCGACACGAGCACTCAACCGCTGCATCCGGAGGCCTCCATCGGAGCGATCACCCGTGAGATGGCGGCCTACAACAGCGTGTCGGTCCCGGTCGTGGATGACGGCCAGCATCTGCTCGGCGCCGTCACTGTGGATGACCTGCTCGACCACCTGCTGCCCGAGGACTGGCGCGAAGAGCGCCACGAGGTGATCCATGAGTGAGTCGCTCAGGGACCGCCTCGACCAGCCGTTGGAGGCGCGCGTCGGGGCAAGGCGACTGCCCCAGGTAGACCCGGATCTGTTCGGACTCTTCGCCGAGAAGTTCGCCCGCTTCATGGGCACCGCACGCTTCCTCGTGTGGATGACGCTCTTCGTGATCGTCTGGATCGCCGTCAACCTGATCGGCGTGTTCGGGTTGAACTTCGATCCCTACCCGTTCATCCTGCTGAACCTCTTCTTCTCCACGCAGGCCTCGTACGCTGCCCCGCTGATCCTCTTGGCGCAGAATCGGCAGGCCGACCGCGATCGCGTCGGCCTCGAACAGGACCGCGCCCGCGACGAACGGAGCCTGGCGGACACGGAGTACCTCACCCGTGAGGTCGCCGCCCTCCGAATCGCGATGCGCGACATGGCCAGCCGCGACTTCATCCGGTCTGAGCTGCGCGACCTCCTCGACGAGATCACCGAGCAACGGCAGGAATGCCCTCAGTGCGGCTGGACGTCCGAGGACGGCTCGCCGCGAGACAAGCGATCCGGCAAGCGCTGACGCCCGCCGTGGGCCCACAGCGCGCTACCGGGCGCCCCAAGGCAAGCCCGGGTCCGCCGGGCCGGTCGCGCCGATCCGGCCGGCGCTTAGAGTGGTGCACATGCCAGCGCCTTCTCACGACGCCCTCATGGACGCCCTCGCCACCGTTGACGACCCCGAGATCCACAAGCCGATCACCGAGCTCGGCATGGTCGACTCCTTGGCCGCCGACGACGCAGGCAAGGTCACCGTGACCGTGCTGCTCACCGTCGCCGGCTGCCCGATGCGCGCCAGGATCACCGACGACGTCACCAACGCGCTAAGCGCGGTCGAAGGCGTCACCGACGTCGACCTCACGCTCGGCGTCATGACCGACGAGCAGCGCAAGGGCCTGTCGGAGGCGCTGCGAGGCGGAGTGCCGGAGCGGGAGAACCAGTTCGCCAGGGCAGACTCCCTCACCCGCGTCTACGCGATCGCCTCCGGCAAGGGAGGCGTCGGGAAGTCGTCGGTCACCGCGAACCTCGCGGCCTCGCTGGCCGCCGAGGGCCTCAAGGTGGGCGTGCTCGACGCCGACATGTACGGCTTCTCCATCCCCCGCATGCTCGGCGTCGATTACCCGCCAACCCAAGTGGAGGACATGATCATGCCCCCAGAGGCGGGGGGCGTGAAGGTGATCTCGGTCGGCATGTTCGTGCCGAACAACCAACCCGTGATCTGGCGCGGCCCGATGCTTCACCGGGCGCTCCAGCAGTTCCTCGCGGACGTGTTCTGGGGCGACCTGGACGTGCTGCTGCTGGACCTGCCCCCGGGCACGGGCGATATGGCCATCTCGGTGGCGCAATCGATCCCTTCCTCGGAGATCATCGTCTTGACCACCCCGCAGCGCGCCTCCGCGGAGGTCGCAGAGCGCGCCGGAACGATCTCGGTGCAGACCCACCAGAAGATCGTGGGCGTCATCGAGAACATGTCGTGGCTGGAGATGCCCGATGGCAGCAGGCAGGAGATCTTCGGCAGCGGCGGCGGCCAGGCGGTGGCCGACTCACTCACCCGGGTGACCGGCGCTCCGGTGCCTCTGCTCGGTCAGATCCCCCTCGACCCCGCGCTTCGCGAAGGCTCGGACGAGGGGCGCCCAGTGGCGGTGCACTCCCCCGACTCGCCGTCCGGTCGCGCCCTGCGCGTGATCGCGCAAGGCCCGGTCCCGGGGTCTCGCCGGCCGCAAGCTGGGGCTCACACCGCAGCGCTGAACCACCCGGTGGCCGCGGCAGGAGGCGGGGACCCGAACGGACGACGCCTCCTCCGCTGCGAGCCCAACCCGCCCGAACCGGCTCGCGCTCTCCGCGGGGACTGCTCCCTCAGGTCGCGTCAGCGTCGTATGGCGTCCCCTGCTGGGGATCGAACACGACAGGTCGGGGTCGGGTCCGGGTGGCGGCAGCGTCAGAGCTCGGGGCGTTCTCGGAGCTCGGAGCCGCGTCGCCGGGCTCTTCGAGCAGGGCCTCGCGGACGATCTTGCGCGGGTCGTACTGCCGGGGGTCGTAAGCTTTCCAGTCCACGTTGTCGAAGTCGGGACCCATCTGCTCGCGGAGCTGCTCCTTGGCCCCCTCGGCGAGCGTGCGTATCTGGCGCTACTCCGGCAGACGCTCGGGACCGATCACGATGAGGGCGACCACGAGGATGATCACGAACTCCCACCCGTTGATGTCGAACATGAGCACCCCCTGTCGCTGAAGACGGCCGTAGAAGAAAGCCGTTCGGGCCGACACCGTTTCCGAGTCGCCCGGCCCTGCCTATCGTAAGGCGACCCCCGCCAGGGTCCCCGCGGCGACCCGATGGGCTCAGACGCCAAAGCCCCGCCCGACCCATTGGGTCGAGCGGGGCTCCGGCAGGGATCCTCGGTGCCACCCGGTCAGGCGGAGCGGGAGGTCAGTTGCTGGGCGTGGTCCGCGACGGGGCGGACTTGGCGACGCGGGCCGCACTGTTCGCGGCGTTGGTCATGGACTCCTCCGCCTTGGAGGCGGCCTCCGCGACCTGATCCTGCGCGTGGCGGGTGACCTCGGCCACCTGGGCGGTCGCCTCCTTGACCTGCTCCGTGGCCTGCTGGCTCACGGCGAGAGCCTGGCCCTGCAAGGCCGACAGGTACTCGATGTTGGCGTCCGCGACCTTGCGTGCGATCTCGCGCTGCACCTTCATGGACTTCGCCCAGAAGTCGAAGACCTGGTCGATGCCATCGTGGGCCTGCTTGCCCATCGAGTCGGTGTCGAGGCCGACCATGCGCGACGGCAGCGCGCCGCTGGCCTCGTTCGCCATGTTCTGCAGGCTGGCGACCCACCGCTCCTGGGCGGTGCGGGCCGATTCAAAGAACTGAGCGCTCGTGCTCATGATGTATGTGCTCCTTGTGGGTGCTGTGCGTCGGTGGGTGGCCGGTGCCTGGCAAGCACGCCGTGGCGTCGGCCGGTGTCGTCCGGGAGGGGTCAGGCGCCGCGGGCGCCGAACTCACCGGGTGCCATGGGACTCATTCAACGGCCCCACTGATTGATATCCTAAGCAGTGGCGCTTGGTATGTCAAGCGTTCACGACGCATTCCTTCTTCGCCGTCTCCTGAGGCGAGACATGCGCTGCGGCGACCCGTCGTCCCATCCGCGGTCATCGTCGTGGGAAGAAATCAGCACGTGCCGATCAGGGTGCGTCGTGGCGTCGCCGTAGGCTGCGGAAGACGCCCAGCACGATTTGCTTCTCTTCCTCCGTCAGGACAGGGTCGGCCTGGATTGCCGCCTCGGTGCCGGTCTGCTCACGGGCGTTCCCGCCCGGAGGCGTCAACCAACCCGACTGGCTCAGAAGGTACTCCGTGGAGATGTTCAGGGCCTCGGCGATGGACTGGACGACCTTGAACGACGGCTGGTGCAAGCCTCGCTCGATCTGGCTGAGGTAGGCGTTGGAGACGTTGCTCAGCGTGGCCAGCTGGCGCAATGACAGATCGGAGAGCTGACGTTGGGCTCGGATGAAGGAGCCCAGCGCCGTCGACCCGATCTCCCTGGCCGGTCGGCGGCTGCCAGGAGTCCGTTCCCCCACCGCTCTCACCTCACCTCGGTGTCCTCGCCTGGCCGTGAAGCGACGCGGCCGGTCACGGTGGCTTGCCAACTGTCACCACGACGATCTCATACCTGTCCCGCTCAAGGAATTCCTGCGCGTACTGATCGGTAGCCTGGTCTGCGACCGTTATAAACGTTCTTAGGTCGCATCACTCCGTCTGACGAGAGTTGGCCGAGCCCCTGGACGGCGACCGAGCGAGCCACACCGGGCAAGCGATCGCACGACCGGGAGCGGTCGGGCACATTCCCAGTGTGGCTCACCTATGAGGCATGCTTCTATCAACACACGGCGATGGACGGAGCACGATGAGCGAGCAACGGCCCCTCTCCCCCATGGAGCAGATCCGGCGCGCGTACGAAGAGACCGAGAAGAAGACCTCGCAGACGATGGAGGAGGTCGTCTCCTCGCAAGGCTTCGCCGAGGTGCTGTCGATGCTGGTGGGCAACGCGATGTCGGCCAGCCGGATCTCCGGCAATGTGCTCGACGACATCGTCCGACGCACCCACATTGCGGGACGCACCGACCTCGCGGGAGTCGGCCGCCAGATCGGACGCACCGAAGACAAACTCGAACTCGTCCTGCAGCGCATCGAAGCTCTGGAGGGCGAAGTGCGCGGTCTGCGCACTGAGCTCAGCGACCGCCCGCCGAGCTCTGCCCGACGCGCCCCGTCCGACGCGGAAGTCGTCGACGCCCCCCGGGCACGCCGCCGCCCGCCACGGGCCGCCACGAGCGCGACCGCCGCATCTCCCGCTGCGGTCGCGGCCGTCGCGCCTCAGCCATCGGTCACCGCGAGCGCACCGGCCCCGACGGAGTCGACCAACCGTGCCTCCCGTACCGGTGAGGGCGCATGAGCCGCCCGTTCAGCGGTCTTCTGAAGACCTCGCGGGCCCTCCTGGAGACGAGCAATATCCTTCTGACGACCTCCGAGGCGAAGATCGGCATGACACCGCGCGATGTGGTGTGGACACATCGCAAGGCGACCCTCTACCGCTACCGCAGCACGAACCGGCAGCATGAAGTGCCGATCCTTCTCGTGTTCGCGCTGATCAACCGTCCGATGATCTACGATCTGCAGCCGGGCAACTCCTTCGTGGAGTTCCTCCTCAAGCGGGGCTTCGACGTGTTCCTCCTTGACTGGGGTGTCCCCCAGGACGAGGACTCTGACATGGGCCTTGAAGAGTACGTCTGCGACCAACTCACCTGGGCGGTCCGCGAGACGTTGCGCGAGTCGAGGCAGACAGACGTCTCGATGATCGGCTGGTGCATGGGCGCGGTGCTCGCGGCGATGTACGCGGCCATCACCGATGACTGCCCGGCCCGAAACCTCGTTCTGCTGACCATGCCTGTGGACACCACGGAGACGTTGTACGCGCACTGGCTCAACCGCGACTCATTTGACGTTGACCACGTCACGAACAGCATGTCGCTGCTTCCGGGCGGGTACGTCGACTGGGCGAACCGGATGATGAAGCCGGTCACCAACTACGTCACCACGTACCGCAAGCTGTACGAATCCGTCGCTGCCGGCAAGATCAACCGATCCACCTGGCAGGCCATGAACAAATGGGTCGCGGACAACCCGCCGTTCCCCTCCAAAGCATTCCAACAGTGGGTGCAGTGGCTGTTCAAGGAGAACCAGCTCGTGCGCAACCGCGTCGTCCTGCGTGGTCGCCGCGTCGACCTTGCCAACATCACGCAGTCGACCCTCGTGGTGACGGCAGGCGCCGACCACATCGCACCGCGCGTCGGCACGTTGCCGCTGCTCGACCTCGTCTCCTCTGAGGACTTAACACATTTCGACCGCGCCGGCGGCCATATCGGCCTCATGGCGGGGTCAAAGGCGCGCGGGGAGGTCTGGCCGGACATCGCCGACTGGCTCGCCGAGCGGAGCGACTGACGCCTTGAGGGACGCTCGCCTGCTGCGTCGGTGAACCCGGTCTCACCTCGCTGATCGTTTCATGGGCCATGCTCTTCGCGTGCGCCCTCTCTCTAGCCATAACACCCGAACACTCGACATACCGTTCACCCAATAGGAGCGCATTTCTATGCCTGACTTCAAGGACACCAGCCACGGCATCGACCTGACCGGCCGCGTAGCGTTTGTCACCGGCGGCACGCGGGGCATCGGCGCCGCGATCAGCCACATGCTCGCCTCCCGCGGCGCCGCCGTCGGCCTCGGCTACTCCGGCAACGACGAAGCGGCCAAGGCACACCTGGCCACGATGAAGGCGGACTTCCCCGAAGGAGAGTTCAGCCTGCACAAGGGCAACATCGGTGACGGCGACGACTGTCGCCGCACCGTCGCCGAGGTCATCGAACAGCACGGCAAACTGGACATTCTGATCAACAACGCGGGCATCACCAAGGACCACACGATCCTCAAGATGGACGACAAGGAATGGAACGACGTCATCGACGTCAACCTGTCCGGTGCGTTCTACCTGGCGCAGGCATCCCTGCGGCACATGCTCGAGCGCGGCTCCGGCCGGATCGTCAACGTCAGCTCTTTGATCGGCGAGGCCGGCAACATCGGCCAGGCCAACTATGCGGCCAGCAAGTCCGGCCAGTTCGGCCTTACGAAGACCCTCGCCCGCGAGGTCTGCTGGCACCTGGAGCGTGCGGGCAAGCTCGACCCGGACGGCATCGGCCTGACCGTCAACACGGTGACGCCCGGCTACGTCCTCACCGAAATGGTCCAGGCCGTGCCGGAGAAGGTGCGCGACAAGCTCTGTGGCCAGATCCCGGTGCGTCGCATGGGACACCCCGATGAGATCGCGCGCGTCGTGCTCTTCCTCGCGGCGGACGAGTCCTCGTTCATCACCGGCCAGGTGTGGGGCGTCAACGGCGGCCAGCACATGTGACCTGCAGTTTGGGATACCGACCATGTGACAGACTGTCGGTGTCCGGCACCCCCTAATGCACGCTGCGAAGGAGGCATCCATGGCCACGTCCCCCACCGATCCCCAGATGTTCGAGGAGGCTTCGGCCCGGATCCGCGAGATGACCGAGAAGCTCATCGATTCGTCGAAAGGCGCGGGCTTCGCGACTCTCGACGCATACGAGCGCTCCTTGGCGAGCGTCATCGGGGTGCAGTCCCAGCTGAGCAACGCGTCGCAGATCGACTGGATTGCAGAGTTCGCGGAGCTTCAGGCGACGTACCTCAAAGCCATCAGTGGCGCCTACACGTCCGCGGCTCGGGAGATGCTCGAGCGCAAGTGATGTGGGACGCGTGCGACGCACGCGGACAGCCCGCTGGTGGGCCGGCGCGAATGCGCCGGCCCACCAGCGCGTCTCGCAAGCAACAACGGATCGCGGGGAATCGGCGCACGTTCTTCCGGGTTGCGACATGTCTCGCGTCCAGTGCGGCACAGCGACGCGGAAACGACATACTCTGGGAAGACGCGCGGACGACACCGCGCGCGCCCTTCAGGAACGAGCGCTGCGCGCTCTCCGACACGGCCCCCCACGCGAGGTCCCTGCGGCGCGAACCCTAGCTCGCACACCGACGAGGAGGAACCACATGGAGACCCAACCCGCGGCCGACGACGTCTCCCCGAAGAAGGCCGGACCTGAGGGAGTACTCGCCTCGTTGGCGGCTGCCCAAACGGGCACGTACGACGCGCTGATGCGCGGAACGCGGGACTACTGGGCGAACTTCATGGCGCGCGGGGCCTCACCCGTCGACGTGCCGCTCGACTTGCTCAAGTGGTGGGGCACCGCGTTGCGCAGCGAGCGGCCCCAGTGGGCTACCCCGAACAAGGTGCTGAAGGAGTGGTCCGTAGCGAGGCTGCGCGACTTCTCCGACCCAGACCGCCCCCCGATGATCCCGACGCTCCTCCTCCCACCTCACACCGGCCACGACTCGTGCATCGTGGATTTCGCGCCCGACCAGAGCCAAATCCGCACCGCCCGTGAGGCGGGGCTCACCCGGGTGTACTCCATGGACTGGACCGGCGCCACCGCGGAGACGAAGCACAGCTCGATCACTACGTACATCACGGTGATCGCGGAGGCCGTTCAGCTCCTCGGCGGCAAGGCCAACATCGTCGGGGACTGCCAGAGTGGGTGGCTGGCGTCGATCTACGCCGCGCTGTACCCGCAGACGGTCAACTCGCTGGCGGTGGCCGGCGCGCCGATCGACTACCACGCGAGCGACCCCCATCTCTACGACGGTCTGCGCGTCCTCACGCCCGGCTACAATCTGGGCTTCTACCGCAACGTCGTCGCGGCGAACGGCGGCGTGCTCCCCGGGGACTTCCTGATCGCCGGGTTCATGGGGATGCGCCCGCACGACGAGTTGAGCCGTCAGTTGCAGCTGCTCGCCAACATCAACGACCGCGGCCATGTCGACCGTTACCGCAAGTTTGAGACCTGGTTCCGGTGGACACAAAATATCTCGGGCGACTTCTACTTGTGGACCATTGAGCACCTGTTCCAAAAGAACCAACTGATCAAGGGAACACTTCTCGTCGGCGGTCGGACCGTCGACCTGTCAGAGATCACGGTCCCGCTCTACCTCATCGTCGGCTCGGAGGACCACATCACCCCACCGGAGCAGGTCTGGGCTCTGGAGCATCATGTGTCCACTCCCGCGGACCAGATCATGAAGCGCACTGCGCCCGGCGGCCATCTGGGTCTATTCATGAGTCACGACGCGCTGAGCATGCACTGGACACCGGTCTTCGCCGACATGGTGCAGCGCTCCCAGCTCCCGGCTCCCGAGCTCCCGGCTGTCGACGCACCCGGGGACGCGACGACGCCAGAAACGTCGTAACAATCACGCTTGCCCCGGCCTGCGGGGATCCCGTCCACCAACGGGGCGTTCGTCAGGCGCTGACCGCGGCCATGCCCAGAGTGGGCAGTCGCGTCGCCCGCGAGCGAGGGGACGTCGGGGCCCGATGCGCCAACGCGCCGCGCAGCTGGGCGCGGCCGCGGTGGATGCGTGATCTGACGGTGCCCAGCTTGACACCGAGTGTGGCGGCGATTTCCTCGTACGAAAGCCCCTCGATATCGCACAACACCACGGCCGCCCGGAACTCCGGGGAGAGCCCGTCGAGGGCGCGTTGCACGTCGTCGTCCATCGTGCACTGCGCGTACGACTCCTCCGGGCCCACGATGCGGCTCGGGATGCGCGCGGCAGCCTCATCAGAAAGGACGTCGAAGCGGATCCTCTTGCGGCGGCGCATGCGGTCGAGGAACAGGTTTGTGGTGATGCGGTGCAACCAACCCTCGAACGTCCCCGGCTGGTAGCGATCCAGCGAGCGGAAAACCCTCACGAACACGTCGTGGGTCAGGTCCTCGGCGTCGTGTTGGTTACCGGTCAGACGGTATGCGAGTCGGTAGACCCGGGCGGAATGCTGCCGCACGACATCGTCCCACGTGGGCGGCGTCCAAGCCGTCTCCGTCGCTCCCACGGACGCCCTAGTCGGTTCGAGGGCGCGGGGTGCGGCCGGTTCGGTGACATCGGGCCGGACGGTAGCGGCCACCTCAGATCCCCTTCGCTGTTGGCGGTCAATCGAGCACGTGGATCGTCGCGCGACGGGAGGGCCTGCACGACAGTTCCACGGTGCCGCACAAGTCTGGGAGTCTGCTGAGGGGCTGCCGGGGACGCTCGGCGGCACAGGGCAGGGACACGTCGCGGGCACGCACTACGCTTGACCTTCATGAGCGCGCTGAAGCCGGCATCGTGGATCTACGCCGAGGAGTTCATCACGGAGCCCCCGATCATCGAGGCGGCCCGGGCTCGCGGCGACGAGCTGGGAGCGGTGCCCGTCCTGCACGGCACGGGTCCGACTTTGAGGCTGCTCGCGGCAGCGTCCGCCGCCCGCGCGGTCGTCGAGATCGGTACCGGCGCCGGCGTCTCGGGCTTGTGGCTCCTGGAAGGGATGCCGGCCGACGGTATCCTGACCACCATTGAGATCGAGCCCGCCCACCAGCGCGCCGCGAAGGCCGCGTTCGCGCAGGCCGGCATCCCGACGCAACGCACCCGGGTCATCAACGGCCACGCGTTAGACGTGCTGCCGCGACTCACGGACGGGGCGTATGACTTGGTCCACATCGACGCGGACAAGGAGGGGTACCCGCGTTACTGCGAGCAGGCCATCCGCTTGCTGCGCCGTGGAGGCGTCGTGGCCCTAGACAATATGCTGTGGCACGACAAGGTAGCCGACCCCGCCGCGCGTGACGAGGTCACGACGTTGCTGCGCGATCTCGGCAAAAAGATGCGCGAGGACGATCGGCTCATGCCGTGCCTGCTACCCGTCGGTGACGGACTGCTGGTCGCCGTGCGTCGCTGAGGTAGCCAGCCGACCCCCGTTCGTCAGGTCACGCGCCTCAGAACGGCACGTTCGCGCAGCCCTGGATGGCGCGTCCCAGGTCCGCAGCTTCGTCCGGGCTCATCTCCACGACGAGACGCCCCCCGCCTTCGATCGGCATGCGCACGATGATGACGCGACCCTCCTTCGCGACCTCCAGCGGTCCGTCACCCGTACGCGGCTTCATGGCAGCCATGTGTTGCCCTTCCTCCCAATAATGCGGCACCGGTCCGCCTCACGCGCACAGGCGTCCGAGCGGCTCGAAGCAGCCACGGCGCGATCACGCTGCGGTGGTCCGCGGCCCGCAAACTGTCAGTCCCCATTATCGCGTCTTTCGGACGGGTTGCGAAATCAAGGCGCGCGGCTCGACGTGGGTCGCCGCACGTCACGGAGGGAAATCGCTGGGCGGCACGAACCGCCAGAGCTCGTACAGCCACCACCATTGCGTCGCGATGCCGAGCGTGACCCACGCGGCCGTCAACCTCCAGACACGGCGGGGTGAGGGTGCCGCGTCGGTCCCCCCGGCCTGGGACGTCGCGCGGTCCTGGTCGTACGGGGGCGTGGCGTGCGCATCGGCGGGTGATGCTCGTGTCGACAGCGCGGCGACGACCGGGGCGACCACCGGGGCGAGCACCGCGCGTTCCCGAGACGGCGAGACGTCGCGGCGGCCTCGCCACGCCCCGTCGACCGCGATCACCGCCCACGGGTAGAGCGGCAGCAGGTAGCGAAAGACGCTCGTGCCAGGATCGAGCACGAAGGCCAGGTAGGCGGGGTAGGCGAGGCACCACACCCGCAACACCGGCCCCAGGCGGCTCGCCCAGGGGCCGGCCACGACCCCGATGAGCAGCACGATGATCGCCACCAGGGCCACCGGCCCCCCGGTAGGGCCGAATACGTAGCGGGCGATGCCCACCCAGGGGGTCAGCGATTGGATCTGCTGCCCGGCCCGCCAGGTCGCCATCGTGTCGGTGTAGGCGCTGGGGACGCCGGTGCCCAGCCAGGCGACGACGGGCCAGGTCAGCCCCGCGAGGCCGCACGCCACGAGCGAGGCCAACATGCCGCTGCCCTCGGCGCGGGCCACCGGCCGAGAGGCGCGATCCCGCAGACGGACCGCGACCGCGACCAACGCCACGACCGCGAGGGGCACGGCGATCGGCCGAGCCAGCCCGGTGAAGAGCGCGAGACCGGCCGCGGCCCACCAGTTCTCTCGCTGCAGCGCCCACAAGACGAGGGCCAGCAAAAGGATCGCCAGGGACTCGCTGTAGGCGACCTGTAGTACGGGCGAGGGAGCGCAAGTGGACCACACCACGACCGCGGCGACGCCCACCCTGGCACCGACGCGCTCGCGTAACTGCAGGGCGATCACGACAGCTGCAGCACCGCCGAGCAGCAGGGCCACGGTCGACCCCGCGGTCGCGAAAGGCCAGCCGGAGACGGTCATGACCGCCTTGGTGATGAATGGGAACAGCGGGTAGAAGGCCCACGGGCTCTGTTGCAGTTGCCCCGCTGCGTCGACGGGCAGGGTCGCGGGATAACCGTGCTCGGCGATCTCGCGGTACCACCCCGCGTCCCAGAGCCCGACGATCGTGAGGTACTCCACCCGCGGACCGGTCCAGCCGACGGGCACCTGGTAGCGGGTCAGCACGTCGAGCAGCAGGGCGCTGACGCCGCGCGCGAGCGCGTACACGAGCAGGGTCAGCCCCACGAAGCGGCCACCCGTCGACCACGAACCGCCGTGGTCAAGGGACCGCGGTGACCGCCGGGACGGGCCTGCCGGACGCTCCGCGGACGATGGGCTCGCCGCGGGCGCCGTCACGATCGAGGCCCGCTCTGTCGGCTCTCGCCCGCCGCGTCGCGGGCGTCATCCCAGGACGGCGATTCCTCTCGGGGTGACGGTTCCTCTCGCGGCGGCGCGTCCCCCAGCGACGCGTCTCCCAGGGGAGTCGCCTCGGCGGACAGGACGGTACCGGAGCCCGGCCACGGCTGAGCGGCGGCGTCGGGCAAGCGTGCGCGCAGGATGGCGATGATCTCGTCGCGGCGCCCGAGTTCGTCCGCGACGCGATCGAGGACCGCATCCACCTGTTCCATGCGATAGCCGCGGGGCGCGCGGTCGAAGCGGATGGCCGCTACGTGGGCGCTGCCCATTCCCTCTCTGGCGTCCGCCTCGCCGGAAGCGGAGAGGTCGAGTCTGTCGTCGGTCGCCCCCGCGGCGGCCAACACGTCAGCGCCGGTGCGCGACGGGACAGAGACCATCGCGACGCTTGCGCCGCCGCCGATGCGTCCCATCGCGAGCGCGGCGACGGCGCCCGCGAGCAGGACCGCGACACCGATGAGGAAGACCATCACGGACCGATCGTCCCACGGACGCGGCACCGACCGAACGGGGCCATGGGGCACCATGCCCGGTCACTGGCGCGTCGCGGCCTCGAGGATCTCGACGGCCTCCTCGACGTCGTCGGTCATGTGCACCAGGTCCACGTCGCCGGGGGAAATCGTGCCCATCTCGACCGCAGCCTCACGCAGCCAATCCACCAACCCGCCCCAGTAGGTCCGGCCGAGCAGCACGATCGGGAACGATGTCACCTTGTGGGTCTGGACTAGGGTCAACGCTTCGAACAACTCGTCGAAGGTGCCGAACCCCCCGGGAAGCACGGCGAACCCACGTGCGTACTTGACGAACATCGTCTTGCGCGCGAAAAAGTACCTGAAGTGCACGCCGAGGTTCACGTACTCGTTCATCCCTTGTTCGAAGGGCAGTTCGATCCCCAGGCCGACGGAAACGCCGCCTTCCTCGAAGGCCCCCCGATTGACCGCCTCCATCAGCCCGGGACCGCCGCCGGTGATCACGGCGTAGTGACGCTGCGCGAGCGCCCGGCCGAGCTCCATGCCTGTCTGGTAGGCGGCGGTCTGGCGCGTGAGTCTCGCCGAACCGAACACGCTGACCGCGGGACCGAGCTCGGCCAGCGCCCCGAAGCCGTCGACGAACTCGGCCTGGATGCGCAGCACCCGCCACGGATCCGTGTGCAAGTAATCGGCGTCATCGGTGGGGTTGAGGAGGCGCTCGTCGGAGGTGGTGTCGGGTACTTGGTGACCCTTCATGGTGACGCGGCCGCGATAGTAGACGTGGTTCACGGGTGCAACCTAACCGATGCCCGCCCACGGCCCGCGTCCCGACGCGATGGCGCACCCGAACGCGATCTGCCGACATCCGTGACAGGCCACACCAGCCACGTACGTCACACCAGCGCGTGCGTCAATCCTTGCCCGGCGCCGCGAATCACCGCCGCCAGGTCCTCGATGAGCGAGGGATCCACGTGGCTGGCCCTCCGGACCAGCGCGAGGTCGCGGTGCGGCGCGGGGTGCTCCAGCCGACGCAACACGACCCGTGGGTGCGCAATGACCGGCGGGTTGACCGACAGCTCCGGCAACAGGGTGATCCCGCCGCCGGTGGCCACCATGTGGCGAAGAGTCTCCAGGCTAGTGGCCCGGAAACCACTGCGTTCCGTGCCGCCCGCGAGCGAACACACGGCGAGCGCCTGGTCGCGTAGGCAGTGGCCGTCCTCCAGGAGCAGCAGTTCCTGACCGGCGAGAATGTCGACGCTCAGCGGTTCGGGCAGGTCCGCCAGCGGGTGACCGGACGGGAGGGCCAGCAGGAAGTCCTCCCGGAACAGCGGCACCGTACTCAGCGCGTCCTCGATGACGGGCAGCGCGAGCACCGCCGCATCAAGGCTGCCCGCCTTCAACCGCTCGATCAGCTCGTGGCTCTTCTCTTCGACGAGGAGCAACTCCAGTCGAGGGAATCGGTCGCGGATCGCGCCGACGACGTGCGGAAGCAGGTACGGGGCGAGGGTAGGAAACATCCCGAGCCGGAGCGTTCCCGACTCAGGGTCCGCGCTGGCCTGCGCGATGCGGCGGATCTGCTCAGCGTCGTCGAGCAGGTCGCGGGCGCGAGCGACGACGTCCTGGCCGGCCCGGGTCAACATGACCTGGCGTGCCCCCCGCTCGACGAGAGAGACCTTGAGCTCGGTCTCCAGCTTCTTGATCTGCGTCGACATGGTGGGTTGACTGACATGGCAGGCCGCCGCCGCCCGGCCGAAGTGCCGGTGGTCAGCGAGTGACACCAGATACTCCAGGTCCCGTAGGTTCACGCTGCCTCCGTTGCGCTGACTCGCCGAGCTTTCAGGCTGCTGTTCGTTCGGATATCAGAGGCCAAGTCGCCGACCTCGGCGGATCGGGCCGCGTCGCGAGCCGCGGCCCGACGGCCGCGATCAGCCGACCGGAACCTTTGTACGGATCAGGTAGTCGAACGCGGACAGCGCTGCGGTGGCGCCCGCGCCTTCAGCGACGACGATCTGCTTGTAGGGGATCGTGGTGACGTCCCCCGCGCCGAAGACACCCGGGATGTTGGTCGCGCCGCGCCCATCGACGATAATCTCGCCGCGGTCGGACAGCTCCACGGTGTCCTTCAGCCACTCGGTGTTGGGCAGGAGCCCGATCTGCACGAAGATGCCCTCCAGGTCCAGACGCTTAGCCTCCCCCGTGGTGCGGTCCTCGTAGTTGAGGCCGGTCACCTGGGCGTCGTTGCCGACCACGTCGGTCGTCTTGGCCGACATGATGATGTCGGTGTTGGGCAGGCTCTTGAGCTTGTCGACCAGCACGCCGTCGGCGCGCAGCACGTCGAGGAACTCGACGACGGTCACGTGCCCGACGACACCGGCCAGGTCGATCGCCGCCTCGACCCCGGAGTTGCCCCCGCCGACGACCGCGATGTCCTTGCCCTTGAAGAGGGGCCCGTCGCAGTGCGGACAGAAGGTGACGCCCTTGTTGCGGTAGACCTCTTCGCCGGGCACTCCCATCTGACGCCAGCGCGCGCCGGTGGCGAGGATCACCGTGCGCGCGCGCAGCTCACCGTCGCCGAACCTGACGGTGTGAAGGCCGCCTTGCTCGTCCGCCGGGATGAACTCGGTCGCGACGGGGCCCTTCATGAGGTCCACGTCGTAGTCGCGAACGTGACTCTCCAGGGCCGCGGCGAACGCCGGGCCTTCGATGTGATTCACCGACACGAAGTTCTCGATCGAGAGCGTGTCCAGGACTTGGCCACCGAAGCGTTCCGCGACGAGGCCCGTACGGATGCCCTTGCGGGCCGTATAGACCGCCGCCGCAGCCCCCGCCGGGCCACCCCCGATGATGAGGACCTCGAACGGATCCTTGCCCGCGAGCTTGGCGGTAGCCCGCGCGCTCGCGCCCGAGTCGAGCTTGCCCACGATCTGCCCGGCGTCCATCCGCCCCTGCCCGAACACCTCACCGTTGAGGTAGATGGTTGGCACGGCGAGGATGTTGCGGTCCTCGACCTCGTCCTGGAAGGTACCGCCCTCGACGGTGACGTGCGTGATGTTGGGGTTGATCACCGCCATGGCGTTCAGCGCCTGCACCACCGTCGGACAGTTCTGGCATTCCAGGGACATGTAGGTGACGAACTCATACGTCCCCTCCAGACCCTGGATCGCCTCGGTCGTCTCCTCGTCCTCCTTCACGGGGTGGCCGCTGACCTGCAGCAGCGCTAGCACGAGGGAGGTGAATTCATGGCCGAGCGGCAGCCCGGCGAACCGAACGTCGATGTCACTGCCCGGTCGGGTCACGGCGAAGGAAGGGACGCGGGCGTCGGTGCCGTCGAAGCGGGCGCTGACCTTGTCCGAGAGGGCCGCGATCTCGGTGATCATCTCGCGTGTCTGCTCGCTGGGCGCCCCTTCGCCGAGGGTGGCGACGAGTTCGATGGGCTCGCGCAGCATCTCGAGGTATTGCTTCAGCTGGTCTTGTAAGTCTTGGTCGAGCATGGCGTACTCCTGTACGAGTCAGAGTGCGGGGAGGGTCAGGGGTTGGAGTATCCATCGAGGCTGGGGGCCCCGGGGCAGCACAACGGCGGGTGACCGACGCGGGTCACCCGCCGCTAAGCGATCAGACGGAAAAGATCACAGCTTGCCGACGAGATCGATCGACGGCTTGAGGACCTCGCCGCCTTCCTTCCACTTGGCCGGGCAGACCTCGCCCGGGTGAGTGGCCACGTACTGGGCGGCCTTGATCTTGCGCATGAGCTCGTCGGCGTCGCGGCCGATGCCTTCAGCAGTGGACTCGATGTATTGGATCGTGCCCTCCGGGTCCACCAGGAAGGTTGCGCGGTCGGCAAGGCCGGCGCCCGGGCGCATGTTCTGGAAGTTGTTGGTGATCTCCCCGGACGCGTCACCGAGCATGAAGTACTTGATCTTGCCGATGGTCGGCGTCACGTCGGCCCAAGCCTTGTGCACGAAGTGCGTGTCGGTGGAGACCGAGTAGACCTCGACGCCCAGCTTCTGCAGTTCGTCGTAGTGGTCAGCCACGTCGCCCAGCTCGGTCGGGCAGACGAACGTAAAGTCCGCGGGGTAGAAGAAGAAGATGCCCCACTTGCCCAACACATCCTCGTTGGAGACCTCGACAAACTCACCCTGGCGGTAGGCGGTCGTCTTGAAAGGGAGGATCTGGGTGTTCATCAGCGACATAGTGCGATGGCTCCTTCGTCATGGCTGGCAGGGATCGATCCGTGGGCGAACTGCACTTTTCAGGCGGTTCTCCCGAGGAGCGTCGATAAGAACTCTATATCAAAGAAGCCTGAAACGCTAGGCGTTATGCATCGCTTCTGTGCATCTCACCCATAGGATTCGACTATCACAGTGGGGTGAGGAATCCCGATCTTCCTTCGGAACACACGGGATTGCACCGACGAGAGGGGCTCACCCAACGACGCCCAGTCCCACCAGCAGACCGTCCCACCAGCAGACCGTCCCACCAGAGGTCAGGACAACCAGCGAAGCAAGGCCTGCTCGACGTCGCGCAGCTGCGCGACCGGCACCTGCTCGTCGTCCGTGTGCGCGAGCAGCGGGTCGCCGGGGCCGAAGTTCACCGCGGGCACACCGAGGGAGGCGAATCGAGCGACATCCGTCCAGCCTTGCTTGGCGTCCACGGGTAACCCGAGAGCCGCCACGAATTCGCGAGCCAGTGGCGAGTCAAGGCCCGGGGGCGCCCCTGCGGCCAGGTCCTCCACCTCGATCTCATACTCGCTGAACCACGCCCGTACCCGTTCCAACGCTTGATCGGCGCTCAGGTCAGGTGCGAAGCGGTAGTTGACGACCAGGTACGCCGCATCGGGGATCACGTTGTTGCCGGCGCCGCCGCCGATGCCCACGGCCGACAAGCCCTCGCGGTAGGTGAGCCCGTCGACGTCCACGACCCGCGCCTTGTGGTCGGCGAGGACATCCAGCGCGGAGCGTAGGCGGTGGACGGCGTTGTCGCCCGTCCATGGCCGACCCGAGTGGGCGGCTACGCCGCGGGCCAACAGGCGCACGCGCAGGGTGCCCTTGCAGCCCGCCTCGACCTGTGCGTTCGTCGGTTCAAGGAGAACGGCGAAGTCCGCGGCGACCAGATCCGGCCTGGCGTCGACGAGGTGCTGCAGCCCGTTGCGGGCGGCCTGGACCTCTTCGCAGTCGTAGAAGATGTACGTCACGTCGCGGTTCGGCTTCGGCACGTGGGCGGCGAGCCGCAGCTGGACGGCGACGCCGCCCTTCATGTCGACGGTGCCCCGTCCCCACAGCACATCGCCGTCGCGGCGCGTGGGCAGGTTCGGGGTGGTCGCGAGCGGGACCGTGTCGAGGTGTCCCGCGAGGACGACCCGCTCGGTGCGACCGAGATCGGTGCGCGCGATGACCACGTTGCCTCGCCGGGTCACCTCCAGGTGAGCTCGCTCGCGGAGCGCGGCCTCGACGGCGTCGGCGAGGGGGCCCTCGTCGCCGCTCACGGACTCCACGTTGCAGATCACGGTGGTGAGGTCGACGACGTCGGAGGTCAGGTCCAGTTCCAGGGCGAGCACTCGGTCAGCCTAGTTCGGTCAGCCTGATGATGAGCGGTCATGGTCATGGTCACGAACACGCCCACGGTCACGAACACGCCCACTCCTGCGGTCGCGACCCCCGCCCGGCGCGCCCATTGGCTCCGACCCACCCCGCCCTCCCCTACGCTGGGGGGCCATGAGCACGCAGCGCACCGCATGGGGCTGGGGCCTCGCGACAATCACCGAATCCGGCACGGTCCTGGACACCTGGTTCCCTTCGCCCGCGCTCGGCGAGGCTCCGGTGGACAGCCCGCACGCGGCCCCGTTCGAGCTGTCCGCCCTGGAAAAGACCGATCCGCGTCGCGGCGTGCGCACCACCGTCGTGCAGACTCGCATCGACCTGGACTCCGCGCCTGCGGGCGCCTCGGATGCGTATCTACGTCTGCATTTGTTGAGCCGGCGCCTGGTCCGGCCCAACGATCTCAACCTCGACGGCATCTTTGGCGTGCTCCAGAACGTCGTGTGGACGAGCGCCGGTCCGTGCGCCCCTGAGGACTTCGAGGCCACCCGAGCGCGGCTGCGCGTGGACGGGCCCGTGGCGGTCTTCGGGGTGGACAAGTTCCCGAGGATGGTTGACTACGTGGTCCCTTCCGGCGTGCGGATCGCCGACGCGGACCGGGTCCGACTCGGAGCCCACCTAGCCGAGGGCACGACGGTGATGCATGAGGGCTTCGTCAACTTCAACGCCGGCACACTCGGCTCCTCCATGGTGGAAGGCCGGATCAGTCAGGGCGTCGTCGTCGAGGACGGCTCAGACATCGGCGGTGGCGCGTCGACGATGGGCACGCTGTCGGGCGGCGGGTCGGAACGGGTGCGAGTCGGCCGACGGTGCCTGGTCGGCGCGGAGGCCGGCATCGGTATCGCGCTCGGGGATGACTGCGTGGTCGAGGCGGGCCTTTATGTGACGGCCGGCACCAAGGTGAGCCTGGCCGACGGCCGCGTCGTGAAGGCCCGGGAGCTGTCGGGACAGGACGACCTCCTGTTTATCCGCAACTCCGTGACCGGCGCGGTCGAGGCGAAGGCCCGCGACGGGCAGGGGATCACGCTCAACTCAGCCCTGCACGCCAACGACTGAGCCGTCGACGTCTCATCGAGCTCGTGACGACGCGTTGATCACGCGGCGTCAGGCCGAGATAGGGAGGGCAGGCGCGACGCCGCCGCAGCGATCCGCTCGTCGCTTGCCGTCAACGCCAGCCGGACGTGCTGTTGAGAGCGAGTGCCGTAGAACGAGCCGGGAGCGGCCAGTATCCCGAGGGAGGCCAGCGCCTCGATCGTGGCCCAGCAGTCCTCGTCGCGGGTGCACCATAAGTACAGGCCTGCCTCGGAATCATCGATGCGCAACCCGGCCTCGACAAGCGCCGGCGCCAACACGGCCCGACGGCCTGCGTACCGCTCCCGCTGCTCCGCGACGTGCGCGTCATCGCCGAGCGCCACCGTCATCGCCGCCTGGACCGGCGCCGGCATCATCATCCCGGCGTGCTTGCGCACCTCCAGAATCTCACGGACGATCGCCACATCACCGGCTAGAAAGGCGGCGCGATAGCCAGCCAGGTTGCTTTGCTTGCTCAGCGAATAGCAGGCGAGCAGACCGGTGTGGTCGCCTCCGCACACGTCAGGGTGCAGCAGGCTCGGCACCGTGCCCGGCCGGCCGCCACCGAGCTGGTTGCCACCGAGCTGGTTGCCACCGAGCTGGCTGCCGTCCACGGCCACACCCTGACGCCGATCCAGCTCGGCGTCCTGACGCCAATCCAGCTCGGCGTAGCACTCATCGCTCACCACGACCGCGCCCCTTTGCCGTGCCCAGTCGACCACCTTGCGCAGGTGCTCCACGCCGAGCACACGGCCCGTGGGGTTGCCGGGGCTATTGACCCACACCAACCGCGGCGCGCTCGATCCGCGCACCGGTCCCAGTTCGGTCAGGCCTTCAAACGGCACGGGCGTCGCTCCCGCGAGACGCGCACCCACGTCGTACGTGGGGTAAGCCACCGCCGGGAAGGCCACCTTGTCCCCCGCGCTGAGACCGAGCAGCGTGGGGAGCCAGGCCACGATCTCTTTGCTGCCGATCGTCGGCAACACACCGTCAGGGTCCACCCCCGACGTCAGTCGCCGCCTCTCGAACCACGCCGCGACCGCCTCCCGCAGCGCGGGGGTGCCGTAGGTCGCCGGGTAGCCGTGCGCGTCGGAGGCCGCTGCGAGGGCGTCGCGAATCACCTGCGGGGTCGGGTCGACGGGGGTGCCGACCGACAGGTCGACGATCCCGTCGGGGTGGGATTGGGCGCGGCCCTTGGCCGGGACGAGGATGTCCCAGGGGAAATCAGGCAGCCGCACGGCGGGGGCCTCCACACGACACGCGGGCGGGCTCTCCGCCGGAGAGCCCGCCCGCGAGAAATCCGTTCGTCACTCCTTCGGGGGCAGCGCCGCCACGAACGGGTGGTCCTTGCCCGTCGCGCCGAGCTTCGCCGCGCCGCCGGGGCTCCCGAGCTCCTCGAAGAATTCGGCGTTCGCCTTGGTGAACTCCGTCCACTCCTCGGGCACGTCGTCCTCGTAGAAGATCGCCTCGACCGGGCACGCAGGTTCACAAGCGCCGCAGTCGACGCACTCGTCAGGGTGGATGTAGAGCGTCCGATCGCCCTCGTAGATGCAGTCGACCGGACACTCCTCGACACAGGCCTTGTCCTTGGTGTCAACGCAAGGCTGGGCGATGACGTACGTCATGTTCGGTCCTCCTGGACGTATTTGTAGATGCAAGGCCCATTATGCCCCTCTGAGGGGTCTTCTCGGGGCTGCTCAGCGAATGTCGTGAAGACCACCCCTGGACTCTCCGACGCTCGGAACATCGCAAACGCAGCACTAGACCGGCACTTCACTCCGCATCCGCACATCGTCGCGTCTCGTCGGCGTCAGCAGACCGGCGGGCTCGCGTCAGCCCGCGCACCTGCGTTCCGGCAACGGCGCATACCGGGTCCGGACGACGTCACGGCCCCGCTCGGTGGCGTCGACAGTGATCACGCGCGTCACGGTGATGTCAAAGCCCGTCTGACCCTGGGCGCGTGGCACGCAGACCTGCGAACGGTCGACCGCAGGACCCGCCGTGACCAGCGCCTTTGGCCCGTCCGCCGCGACCGTGACGCTCCGCCCCGGAGTCCCCCACAGGATCACCTCGACCGTCGCGCCGCGCACCGCGGCCGTGACGAGCACCCCAGAGTCCGACGGTGCCGTGAACGACGCGTCCGGTCCCCCGAACGACGTTCGAGCGTCCAGGCCGGCGGTCAGCCCGTGGATATACACAGAGTGTGGGGTTCGCGGCCCGACCGACAGGCCGGCGCGGAACGCCGCTTCGAAGACCGTAGAGGCAAGATGACTCACCCCGGCATCGTCCTCGCCGGCCGCGCCCGGAAAGGGCGTCCGAGGGGCCACGAACCCGCGCGCCGACGTGCGTGCACCAACCCGTTCGTTGAGGCTGAAGGAGCCTCGCGGTGCAACCAGGGCACCGTGGACCAATCCGGCAGCGCGAGCGGCGTTGGCCACTCGCTCGGCGGACGCTGACGGGTCCGCGAAGCGCACCGAAGCGCGACCGACTTCGGCCGTGATGCCCCAGCCCTGGACCGTCGCCGCAGAGATGGATGGCGCGCTGTCCTGCAGCTCGAGCTCGGCCACGCGCGGACCCAGCGTGAGGGCCCGGGTCACGGCGTCGACAGCCCGGGGGCCTTCAAGCACTCGACCTTTCGTCGAGCCCACCACCTCCGGACCGTCGTTCCGGATGACGTACGAGGCATTCGTGGCGGGCTGCTCTAGCCCTGGAGCGATCTGCCGGATCGCCGCCAGAAGGGGCGCCTCGGCGACTCGCAACTCCAGCGTCCCCGAGCTTTCCACCATCGACAGCGCCGGTGCTAGCGACGCGGCCGGCAGGAAAGCGGTGCGTCCGTCGGCGCGCAGCGCCAGCGGTCCTGCCATGGCAGGCTGCGCCACCTCCTTCAACGCCTCGTTGAAGACCTCAGGACCCACGCGAGGCACCACCTCGTGCACGACCCCGTCGACCTCAGCCCGCGCCGGCCAGCCCGCCGCGACCGACCGCGCGGTGGCCTCCAGGTCGACGCGGAGTCCGGGCCGAGGGTGGATCCCCGTCGCGAGGCCGCCGGTGAACGAGTAGGACGCCTCCACCACCGGACGCTCCACCTTGGAGATCGTGGACCGTAGGGCCGCGTCGAAGGCGGGCGCGTCGATCGTGGTCACGACGGGGTACTCGATCCCGCCCCGCAAGCGGTCCAGGATGACCCGCGGCGCGAGCGACAGCTGGGTCATCGGCGTGACCGTCGCGTCCGGATCGATGTGGATCCCCGCGCTGGACGCCACGACCGAAGCCGTGGCGGGCCCTACGCGGATGGCGACCCGCCCCTCCTCCACGGACGCAGCCCTCTCGGCCAGCGCCACCCTGGCCTCCGGCGCCGTCAGCCCGCCCAGAGCGACGCCCGCAGCCGTACTGCCGGCCGGTGCGGCGCGCGCGACCCACCACGCGAGCCCGACATAGACCACCGCGGCCACCACCGCGGCCAGCGCCACGCGGGCCCCTCGGCCCCTGGGCAGCGCCGTCGGCCGAAGCCTCACGCCACACTCCCGTACTGCCCTCGGTAGTAAAGCAATGCCTCAGCCCCGTCCGAGGGCACGTCGATATCGACCGCCTCGCCCACGACGATCGCGTGGTCGCCACCGGGGTACACCGCCACCGTCGTGCACTCCATGGTCGCCAGCGAACCCGCCACGAGGGCCACGCCGTGCACCCGCCCCCGCCGGTGCGGGATCTGGTCGAGCTGTCCGCGGACCGGGCGGGCCGACGTGGCGAGCCACGTCGCCGCCGCGCGCGACGCCGTCGCCAGGATGCTCAGGCCCCACGTACCGGTCGCCTGCACCGCCTCCCCGAACCGGGAGTCCTCGTGGACGCAGAACAGCATCAGAGGCGGGTCCAGCGAGACCGACGTCAGAGAGTTCGCGGTCATCGCGTAGTCCAGACCCTGCCAGCGAGTCGACAGCACCGCGACCCCCGTCGCGAACCTTCCGAACGCCTGCCGGAAGGCCTGCTCGTCGATCGGTCCGCTCATGGGGCCAAGCCCGGCTCGATGTGGGCCCTGTCGACGTTGTCAAGCCGTCCTGTCTCCGGGTCCATCGGCGCGTACCACTCCACGCTCGCCAGCCGAGTGGCGACATTGTTGGACAAGGCGTACCAGCCGTCGCCCACGATCGCCTGCGTCGCGTGCGCGCGCAGCCCGTCGTCACGACGCGCCAACGCCTGTGGGGAGCCCACGACCGGCCAGGAAGCCGCATCGTCCGGCACCACGCCGACGGGGAAAGGCGCCTCTTCGGGAAGGAAGGCAAGGCCTTCGCGCGACGGCACGCGCGCGGCCCCCCAGGATCGGTCCAACACGGCCTGACTGCGCGGGGTCACCACGGCCCAGAGCGCGGGGCGCTCGGACTTCGGGAGGCGCGCGAGCGCCGCGCAGACGGCGTGGTGCACGCGGATGTGGTCGGGGTGGTTGTAGCCGCCGCGCTCCTCGTACGTGACCACCACGTCGGGGCGCAGTCGTTCCAGGTGAGCGCCGATCTCGCGCGCCACCGTCGTGATCGGCGCCTGAGCCAGCGAGCGCGCATCCCGCGTAGAAGGCGTGCCCGCCATGCCGGAGTCCCGATAGCGCGCCCGACCTCGGCCCATCTCGTCCTCGCCCAGCACGGCGACGCTCGCCCCCAGCGCGACCACCGCCGCCTCCAGCTCGGTGCGACGGTAGGCGCCGAGCGTGTCCTCCCGCCCCGCCGCGTGGTGCGCCAGCTCAGGCGGGATGATCTCGCCCTCGTCGCCGAGGGTGCAGGTCAGTACGTGTACGTCGGCGCCCTCCAGCGCGCGGCGCGCGATGGCCACCCCGGTCGTGAACGTCTCATCGTCCGGGTGCGCGTGCACGAAGAGGAGCGTGCGCGGGTCGCCCGAGCCCGCCCGCGACGCACCGCCCGCCGCCGCCGCCGCCGCCGTAGGAAGCTCCTCGCTGCGCACTATCCGCTGCATCCGCCACATCCCGGTCATTGACGCTACGAGCCACCCGGGGTGCCACCCGGGGTGTCACCCGGAGTGCCACCCTGCGGCGCGCGCGGACGATGGCGTCCGCCGCCGCCACGCTATCGGGCCGCCGACGGGCCTCGGGTCCGTGGACCAGGCTTCGAACTGACGGCGACCCTCGTCGTGGCGCAGCTCACGCTGGTTTCGGGCCGTTAGGCTCATGCGTGTCCCCCTTCCGCCCGCGACGCGCGGTCGGCGCGCTGACCTTCGACCCTCCGGAGACCGCCATGTCCCACCCCAACTTTCGGGAGTACCTCGACGCCCTCCTCACCCAGGGGTACACGGTCAGCCACGACGATCATGGTTCCGACCCCGATCTCATCGACCCGGGCGGGTCCGCAGTGGAAACCTGGCGCGAGGAGTATCCGTACGAGGAGCGGATGACCCGCGAGGAATACGAGGGTCTCAAGTATCAGCTGCAGGTGGAACTGCTCAAATTCCAGTACTGGACCCAGGACACCGGCACGCGCCACATCATCGTGTTCGAGGGCCGGGACGCGGCGGGTAAGGGCGGCACGATCAAGCGGTTCATGGAGCATCTGAACCCGCGGGCCGCCCGCGTGGTCGCGCTCACCAAGCCGACGGAGACCGAGCTGGGGCAATGGTATTTCCAGCGATACGTCGAGCATTTCCCCACCGCGGGGGAAATCCTGATGTTCGACCGGTCCTGGTACAACAGGGCGGGAGTTGAGCGCGTGATGGGGTTCTGCAGTGACGAGGAATACGACCAGTTCACGCGGACCGCGCCGCTGTTCGAGCAGATGCTCGTCGACTCGGGGACCACCCTGACGAAGTATTGGTTCTCGGTCACCCAATCCGAGCAGCGGACCCGGTTCGCGATCCGACAGATCGACCCCGTGCGCCGCTGGAAGCTCTCGCCGATGGACGTCGAGTCGCTGGACAAATGGGAGTCGTACACGGCCGCCAAGGAGCAGATGTTCGCCCTCACCGACACGGATGTGGCGCCGTGGACGACTATCAAGAGCAACGACAAGAAGCGGGCCCGCATCAACGCGATGCGTCACTTCCTGTCCCAGTTCGACTACGACGATCAGGACACCTCGGTCGTCGTCAGCCCAGACTCGCTGATCGTCCGCCGCGGCCGCGAGGCCGTCGGCGACTGAGCAGCGCGGTGTCGTAGGGCACCCACCGGCTCGCATGGTGCACGGCGAAAGGGGCGCCCCCACCTGGTCGGGTGGGGGCGCCCCTTTCCGCGGTGCACGGGAGGCGACCGGGATCAGTCGTCGCCCTTCGGGCGGACCCTCATGCCCGGCTGTAGCTCCTGGTGGTCGCTGCCCGGGTTCGCGAACGGCACGTTCGGTCCGGCCGGTTCGACGATCGTCTCGACCTCGGGCAGGCTCTTCGTGGCGCGGTAGCGCGACCGGTCGACCGCGACCACCACGATGAAGGCCGCCAGAACGGCGATCCCGTACCGGACCCATGGGTTGGCGCTGTCGCCGGTGGACAAAGACACGACCGCAGGGGCGATGAGCAAGGCCACCAGGTTCATGACCTTGATCAGCGGGTTGATCGCCGGGCCGGCGGTGTCCTTGAACGGGTCGCCCACCGTGTCGCCGACGACAGTGGCCGCATGGGCGTCGGAGCCCTTGCCGCCGTGCGCGCCGTCCTCGACGATCTTCTTCGCGTTGTCCCAGGCGCCACCGGAGTTGGAGAGGAACACCGCCATCAGCACGCCGGCGCTGATCGCACCGGCGAGGAATCCCGCGAGGGCGCCGTAGCCGAGCGAGAAACCGATCACGATCGGCGACAGCACGGCGAGGAGACCCGGGGTGACGAGCTCACGTAGCGAGTCGCGGGTGCAGATGTCGACCACACGGCCGTAGTCGGGCTTCTCGGTGCCTTCCATGATCCCGGGGTGCTCGCGGAACTGCCGTCGCACTTCCATGACGATCGCGCCGGCGGCTCGAGTCACGGCGTCGATGGCGAGGCCGGAGAAGAGGAACACCACGGCCGCACCGGCCATGAGTCCGACCAGGGTGACTGGGGACACGATGGCGTAGGCGGCGTCCAGACCGCCCACGTCGCCACCAGCCGTCGTGAGGGAGGCGAGGACGGCGTCGTTGTAGGAGCCGAACAGCGCGGTCGCGGCGAGCACGGCGGTCGCGATCGCGATGCCCTTGGTGATGGCCTTCGTCGTGTTGCCGACCGCATCCAGCTCCGTGAGGACCTGGGCACCCTTCCCGACCACGTCGCCGGACATCTCGGCGATCCCCTGCGCGTTGTCGCTGACCGGGCCGAACGTGTCCATCGCGACGATGACGCCGACCGTGGTGAGCAGCCCGGTGCCGGCGAGCGCGATCAGGAACAGCGAAAGGAGGATCGAACCGCCGCCGAGCAGGTAGGCCAGGTAGACCGCAATTGCGATGATGCCGGTGGTGTAGACCGCCGACTCCAGACCCACGCCGATGCCCGACAGGATGACCGTCGCGGCGCCGGTGACCGACGTGCGGGCCACGTTGCGGGTCGGCTCGGAGTCGGTGCCGGTGAAGTGGCCGGTGAGCGCGAGGATGACGCCGGCGAGCACGATGCCGAGGAGCACCGCGAGGAACGCGACGAGCCGCGGGTCGCGGGTCACCTCCTGCACGTCTGGGCTGGCCCCGAGCATGCCGGCGAAGCTGGACGGCAGGTAGGCGAACGCCGCGATCGCACACGCCGCGGCCGACACGGTCGCGGCGATCACGAAACCGCGGTTGATGGCGGTCAGGCCGTTCTCGCCCGGGCGGACCCGCGTCACGAGGATGCCGATGACGGCGGTGAGCGCGCCGATGGCGGGGACGATCAGCGGAAAGATCAGGCCCTGCTCACCGAACGCGGCCTTGCCGAGGATCAGGGCGGCGACGAGCGTCACCGCGTAGGACTCGAACAGGTCTGCCGCCATCCCGGCGCAGTCACCCACGTTGTCGCCCACGTTGTCGGCGATGGTGGCCGCGTTGCGCGGGTCGTCCTCGGGGATGCCCTTCTCGACCTTGCCGACCAGGTCAGCGCCTACGTCGGCCGCCTTCGTGAAGATGCCGCCGCCGACCCGCATGAACATGGCCAGCAGCGCCGCGCCGAATCCGAAACCCTCCAGAACGATCGGAGCGTTGCTCCGGTAGATCAGCACCACGGCCGCGGCGCCCAGGAGGCCCAGGCCCACCGTCGCCATGCCGACCGCGCCGCCCGTCCGGACTGCGATCCTGAAGCCGGGGCCACGGTCGCCCTCCCGGGCGGCCGCCGCCACGCGGACGTTCGCGTTCACGGCCAGGGTCATGCCCAGGTAGCCGATCGTCGCGGAGAACAACGCGCCCAGGACGAAGAAGACGCTACGGCCGAGGCGTACGGACAGGTCCGGGGCCGGGAGGATGAGCAGCAGCAAGAAGGCCACGACGACGAAGCCGGACAGGGTGCGCATCTGCCGGTTCAGGTACGCCGCGGCGCCCTCCTGGATCGCCTTGGCGATCTCCTGCATCTTGGGGGTGCCAGGGTCGCACGCCAGCACCTGCGTCCGGAACGCAGCGCCGACAGCCAGCGCCAGGAGTGCCACCACCCCGACGATGATGACAATGGTGATGCTGCCGGACCCCAAGGTGAGGTCATCTGTTGTCGCGGTCGGTAACCGCATACGTCCTCCTCGACGTTGGGCGCGGGCTTTGTCCGCGGGTGGCCGCTCGGGGGAAGAGGGCGTCCCTGCACGTCATCCGCATCACGGCGCTGCCCCGGCAGTCTAAGTCCATTACGGGTGAGTAGCCCCGATTCGGCAACGTCGGTGTCGCACAACATAGCCGGGGCAGGGCCGCGCACCCGCCGGACGCAGCGCTAACGTGACGGGATGGAGGCAGCCCCCCACGCGCACCTGAAGGGTCGCGACACACCCATATCCGGTGAGGTGGCGTGCGTCGAGTCGGGGGCGCCTATCGCCGTACGAGGTGTGCCGGCGCGGTTCAACATGGCGCGCTACTGCCTCGGCGCGGCGCCGCAGCGCCCGCCGGCAAAGGTGGGGCTGATCGTCGTCGGCGACCACCGCGACCCCGACCGAGGAGCCGAGCGGTGGACGTTCGGAGCGCTGGACGAGGCTGTTCGTGCGTCCGCGGCCGGGCTGGTAGGCGCGGGGCTGCGGCGGGGCGACCGGTTGATGCTGCGGATGGGAAACGTCAGCGACTTCCCGCTCCTGTTCTTCGCGGCGCTCGCGGCCGGGATCGTGGCCGTTCCGACCTCGTCGCAACTCACCCAGGAGGAGGCCGCCTTTGTCCTGGACGACAGCGGCGCGGCGGCGATCGCGGTGAGCCCGGATCTGGCGCCCAGCACGAGTATCCCCTCCGACGTGCTCACGATCGACGCGGATCGCCTGGCCACGTGGCGGCAACGCAGCTCGGGGACAGGCGATTTCGCGGACACGGCGGCCGACGATCCGGCGTTCCTCGTCTACACCTCCGGCACGACCGGTGTGCCGAAAGGCGTGCTGCACGCCCACCGGTCGGCGTGGGGACGCCGACCGATGTACGACGGCTGGTACGGGATCGGGCCGGACGATGTGATGCTGCACGCCGGGGCCCTGAACTGGACCTACACGCTCGGCGTGGGCCTGACCGACCCCTGGGCGGTGGGCGCGACCGCGGCCGTCTACCACGGGCCGCGCGACCCCGGCGTGTGGCCGCGGATCATGGCCGCGACGCAGGCGACGCTGTTCGCGGCGGTGCCGGGGGTGTACCGACAGCTGCTGGCATCCGGCGACCTCGACTCGGCGCTGCTGACGACCCTGCGGCACGGGCTGACCGCGGGTGAAGCGCTGCAGCCGGACCTGTGGGAGCGCTGGCGGGCGGCGACGGGACTCGAGCTCTACGAAGCGCTCGGCATGAGCGAAGTGTCGACGTTCATCTCGTCGGGGCCGTCGTCGCCGACTCGGCCGGGCAGCCCGGGCCGGGCTCAGCCGGGACGGCACGTGGGCGTGCTTCCGGTGGACCCCCCCGAGGGTGCTGCCGTGGGCGCCGCCGACGCGGCAGGTGTCGAGCCGCTGCCCGGCGGAGCGATCGGGCTGCTCGCCGTGCATCGCTGCGACCCAGGCCTCATGCTCGGCTACTGGAACGGGGCCGGCGTGGACGAATCAGCATGGCGCGGCGAGTGGTTCGTCAGCGGCGACCTCGTCCACGTCGAACCGGACGGGTACGTCATCCACCATGGTCGCGCCGACGACGTCATGAACTCCGGCGGCTACCGGGTGTCCCCGCTCGAGGTGGAGCGGGTGCTCGCGTCGTTCCCGGGAGTGGCGGACGTGGCGGTGACAGACGTGCCCGTGAAGCCCGGCGTCACCGTGATCACGGCGTTCGTGATCGAATCCGAGGCGTCCCGCGAGACGGGCGGCCTCGACGCCGGGGCGCTGCTGGCTCATGCCCACGAACACCTGGCCGGCTACAAATGCCCGCGTCGGGTCGTGAGCGTCGACTCGATCCCCCGGACCGGCAACGGCAAGGTGATGCGCTCAGCCCTGAAACCTCAGTCCTGACGCGAGCCGCCCCGGATCCTGCGCGCCGCCACGGCAGCCACGCAGCCCCGCTACCAATCCTCCAGCGGGCCCAGGCCCAGCGTGGACAACGTCAGGTCGGCCATCTGCCGATGGCCCGCGGCACCGGGGTGGACCGGTTCGTCCAGCCAGGGGTAAGGCGGCTGGTCCGTGAACGCGGCCTTCCAGAACGCGTGGTGATCGACCAGCAGTACGCCCCGCGCCGCCGCCACGTCTCGTACGAGCTGGGCGTATGCACCGACCTCGTCCGGGGCGAGGAACGACCCGGGGGCGATCGCATTCGGGGTGTGCAGCACGACGAACGCACCCCGCTGGGCGCTGCGCGCCGTCAACTCGTCTATGGCCTCCCGGAACACCTCGCGCCCGCCAGGTCCGATCCCCGCATCGTTCATGCCGAGCGCGATGCTGACCACGTGCGGGTCGAACCGCCCGATGAGGTGGTCGTACTCGCCGAGCACCATTGGCGCGGTCCAGCCCGACATGCCGGTGTTCACGACCACGTCGGACGGTCGCCCGAACTGGAAACGCAGCCGCTCGTGGAGATGCTCCACCCAGGAGCGCTGACCGTGCGTGTGCTGCACGCCCTGCGTGATGCTGTCACCCGCGAACAGCCAGGTCAGCGGGCGTCCGGAGCGCAACAGGTCGTGCAGGGGAGCCAGCTGCGCCGCACCGCTTTCCGCACCCCCCGCCTCCTGCGTCACCGACGCCCCTCAACCGAGCTGTTCGGCGGCGGCGAGGATCACGCAGGTGGTCAGCACCGCCAAGGCCGGCTCCAGCTCCTCCGCGGTCGGGAAGGTCGGCGCGATGCGGATGTTCTCGTCGCGGGGGTCGTCACCGCCGGGGAAGGTTGCGCCCGCCGGCGTCAGCGCCACGCCCGCCGCCTTGGCCAGCTCGACCACCCGCTTCGCCGTGCCCGGGACGACGTCGAGGCTGACGAAGTACCCGCCGCGGGGTCGGCTCCACCGCGCGATGCCGAGCGCCCGGAGGTCCGCCGTCAGCGCGGTGTCCACCGCCACGAACTTGGGCGCCAGGATCTCGCGGTGCCGGTCCATGTGCGCGATCACGGCGTCGCTGGACGCGAAGAAACGCACGTGCCGCAGATGGTTCAGCTTGTCGGGGCCGATCGTCCGCATCGCGTCCCGGGCGAGGAACCAGGCGACGTTCGCCGGCGAGGACCCGAAGAACGACACGCCCGCCCCCGGAAGGGTCACCTTCGAGGTCGAGGCGAAGACGAAGGCGCGGTCCACGTTCCCCGACGACTCGCAGGCGGCCAGGATCGAGTCCAGCTGGTCGTGCGCCCCGCCGAGGTGGTGGATCGCGTACGCGTTGTCCCAGTAGATCCGGAAGTCGGGCGCTGCCGTCGGCATCGAGGCCAGGCGCCGGACGGTCTCGGGTGAGTACGTGGCCCCGGTCGGGTTGCTGTATTTAGGAACGCACCAGATGCCCTTGACCGAGGCGTCCGCGGCGACGATGCGCTCCACCTCGTCCATGTCGGGGCCGTCGTCGGTCATCCCGACGACCTGCAAGGCCACCCCGAGTTCGGTGCACACCGAGAAGTGCCGGTCGTACCCGGGCGACGGGGCGAGGAACGTCACCTGCTGGCCCAGCCAGGAAGCGTCCTCGCTGCCAGGCGGCGCATGGAAGAACGAACTCGCCATGCACTGGTGCATCAGCGCGAGGGATGAGTTGTCGCGGGCCACGATCTGGTCGGCCGGCACGTCGATCAGTGGCGCGAAGATCTCCCGCAACGCGGCCAGACCCTTTGGTGCCCCGCCGTAATTGCGCAGGTCGCCCTCAGTATTCGTCGCGTGATCGCCCTCACCGGGCAGGTTCAGGAGGCCTTCGGACAGGTCCAACTGGGCTGCGCATGGCTTCCCTCGGGTGATGTCGAGCTTCAACCCCGCGGCGACGTACTCCTCGTACCGGGCGCCGGCTGCCCGCGCAGCCGCGGACAGGGCCTGCGTGTCGACCTGCGTCATGACGTCCTCCAAGGGCAAAGATGTGTCTTTCGACATCAAGAGCAGCAGTGTGTCTGCGTCGCCTACGCTACCCAGGAGCGCGGACCGGTGTCCCGGAAGGGTCGCCGGTCAGGCACGCTTGGATTCCGTCCGCGCGCGGGCTGCGACCCTGGCGCGATCGGTGGCGCGTAGCTCCACCTTGCGCAGCCGGACGGCATCGGGCGTCACCTCGACACACTCGTCCTCGCGACAGAACTCGAGGCTCTGCTCCAGCGATAGGCGTCGCGGAGGGACAAGCCGTTCGAGCACCTCCGCGGTGGAGGAGCGTACGTTCGTGAGCTTGCGCTCCTTGGTGATGTTGACGTCCATGTCGTCGGCACGGGAGTTCTCCCCGACGATCATCCCCTCGTAGACCACGGTGGTCGGCTCCACGAACAGGGTGCCGCGCTCCTGCAGGTTGAACATGGCGTACGTGGTGGCGGCGCCGGACCGGTCCGAGACCAGGGACCCGGTCACCCGCGTGGTGATCGGCCCGAACCACGGCTCGTACCCGTCGAACACGTGGTAGGCCACCCCCGTACCGCGGGTCGTGGTGAGGAAGTCAGCGCGGAAGCCGATCAGCCCCCGCGCGGGCACGGCGAACTCCATCCGCACCCACCCCGTGCCGTGGTTGACCATCTGCGTCATGCGGCCCTTGCGGGCGGCGAGAATCTGGGTCACGTCGCCCAGGTACTCCTCCGGCACGTCGACGGTCAGGTGCTCCACCGGCTCCTCGATCTTGCCGTCCACGGTGCGAGTGACCACCTGAGGCTTGCCGACCGTCAGCTCGTAACCCTCCCGGCGCATCTGCTCCACGAGGATCGCCAGCGCCAGCTCGCCCCGTCCCTGCACCTCCCAGGTGTCGGGACGGGCCGTGGGAAGGATCCTCAGCGACACGTTGCCGACCAGTTCCCGGTCGAGGCGATCCTTGACCAGGCGGGCGGTCAGCTTTGACCCACGCGTCCGGCCGACCATCGGTGAGGTGTTGGTGCCGATCGTCATCGAGATGGCGGGCTCGTCCACGGTGATGAGCGGCAGAGGCCGCGGGTCGGCAACGTCTGCGAGGGTCTCACCGATCATGATCTGCGGGATGCCCGCGATCGCGATGATGTCCCCCGGCGCGGCGCTGCGGCCGGCGTCGAGCGGGGTGCGTTCCAACCCTTCGGTGACCAGTAGCTCCGTGACCTTGACGGTTGAGATGGTGCCGTCGCGGCGGCACCACGCGACCTGCTGGCCCTTGCGGATCTCGCCGTTGCGTACCCGCAGCAGCGCCAGCCGGCCGAGGAAACTGGAGGAGTCCAGGTTCGTGACGTGCGCCTGCAGCGGCGCGGCCGGATCGTACGTCGGTGCCGGCACCGTCGCCATGATCGTGGCGAACAGCGGCTCAAGGTCAGCGCTGTCGGGCAGGGTGCCGTCTTCGGGCCGGGTGAGCGACGCGCGGCCGGTCTTGGCGGAGGCGTACACGATCGGGAAGTCCAGGGCCTCGTCGCGCTGTCGATCGTCGTCGGGGCCCTCGAGGAGATCCATGAACAGCTCGTACACCTCGTCCTCGACCTCGGCGATCCTGCTGTCGGGACGGTCCACCTTGTTGATGCACAGCACGACGGGCAGCCGCGCCGCCAGCGCCTTACGCAGCACGAACCGGGTCTGTGGCAGCGGTCCCTCGGACGCGTCCACCAGGAGGACGACCCCGTCCACCATGGACAGGCCGCGCTCGACCTCGCCGCCGAAGTCGGCGTGCCCGGGGGTGTCGATGATGTTGATTGTGACCCCGTCGTCGCAGCCGGCCTGGTGGGCGGAGGGCCCGGCGTAATGGATCGCCGTGTTCTTCGCCAGGATCGTGATGCCCTTCTCGCGCTCCAAGTCCCCCGAATCCATGACGCGGTCGAGGGCGGCAGCATCGCCGCGGTGCGCCGCGCCCAGAGCCCCGCCCTGGAGGAGCATCTTGTCGACGAGAGTGGTCTTGCCGTGATCGACGTGCGCCACGATGGCCACGTTGCGGATGTCGGCTCGGGTGGCGGTCTGACTGGTGGAAGACACGACCGCCATTATCTCAGTCCGAACGGGGTGGTCCTACCGCGCCCGAGCGAAGCGGGCCGCCACCGCGCTCACGACCGGGAGGTCGGCGGGGAGCCAGGAAACGGAATACAGCTCCCCGGCGCCCAACCAGCGCAGCACGTCGTGATCGGCCAATGGCGCGGGCTTGCCCTCCACCAGCTCCGCGAACCAGACTCGCATCCGGATTCCACCACCGAGGTCGAAGCCGCCCCCGGACAGCGGACCGGGAACGCCCTGGCCGAGTCTCACCCGCACGCCGAGTTCCTCACCGATCTCCCGGTGCAACGCGCTCGCCGGGTCCTCCCCCGGTTCGACCTTGCCGCCGGGCACCTCCCAGCCCCCCGCCAGGGACGCCGGGGCGGTCCGGCGGGCGGCGAGCAACCGCTGCGGGCGGTCGAGCTCGTCCACGATCGCGGCAGCCACGACCTCCACCTTGAGCACCTTGCGCACTCTAGGGGAACGAGGCGCACACGGACCCGTGTCGGTCACGACCCGGGAGTACGTTGAGGCCGCGAGCCGGGGCGGGACGGGTGGGCCGCTGCGGGGCAGCGACACCACCGGGCCTAGGATGAAGCGGCCGTCCCGGCGCGAACCTCTCGCTTCAGCAGGTCGTTCGCCCTGGTCACGCGGCAGGGCCCGAGGTCAACACGTACCCGAGGTCATGCTGTGCGCCGGGATTCGACGTCACTGCGGACGCCTCGCCCGAGAGTCTGCGGGCGTGCCCGCACTTCCCCCCGCCAGCGAGAAACGGATCGTGATGCTGCCCCTGCCGCTCTTCCCTACCGCCTGGGCCACCAGCGCCCTCGCGCACGGGCCACTTCCGTCGGCCGGTGAGGCCTCTCTGGAGTTGCCTGACCTCGACCTGGCGAGATTCTTCGATGGCACCATCGGGGGCCGCGCCCTGCTGATGGTCAGCATGGTCGTGTGCGTCCTCGGCCTCGCGTTCGGCTTCACGGCATACCGGCAACTGCAGCGCATGCCCGTGCACTCCTCGATGCGGGAGATCTCGGAGCTGATCTATGAGACGTGCAAGGCGTACCTCGTGCAGCAGGGCAAGTTCCTCCTCATCCTGTGGGTCTTCATCGCGGTGGTCATCGGCGTCTACTTCGGAGTGCTGATGGGTTACGACGCCGACCGGGTGTTCCTCGTGTTGGCGTTCAGCATGGTCGGGATGGCCGGATCGTATGCGGTGGCGTGGTTCGGTATCCGGGTCAACACGTTCGCCAATAGCCGCACCTCGCACGCGGCGCTCGGCGGCCGTCCGTTCCCTCTCTTCGTCATCCCGTTGAAGTCCGGCATGAGCATCGGCATGGTCCTGATCAGCGTGGAGCTGTTCATGATGCTTTTCATCATGCTGGCGGTGCCCGGCGAGATCGCCGGGTCCTGCTTCATCGGCTTCGCCATCGGGGAATCGCTGGGCGCGAGCGTGTTGCGGATCGCCGGTGGCATCTTCACCAAGATCGCCGACATCGGTTCGGACCTCATGAAGATCGTCTTCAAGATCAAGGAGGATGACGCCCGCAACCCTGGTGTCATCGCCGACTGCACCGGTGACAACGCGGGAGACTCGGTCGGACCCTCCGCCGACGGATTCGAGACGTACGGCGTCACCGGCGTCGCGCTCATCGTGTTCATCCTGCTGGCTGTGCCGGACCCGACGCTGCAGGTCACGCTGCTCGTGTGGCTCTTTGTCATCCGGGCGGTCATGGTGATCGCTTCCGTGGCCTCGTACTTCATCAACGCCGCCGTCGCTCGCCACCGATTCGAGCACGCCCGCCAGATGAACTTCGAGTCGCCGCTGACCTCGCTGGTCTGGATCACGTCCATGGCCTGCGTCGCGTTCACCGTGCTCACCTCCTACCTCCTCCTCGGGCAGCTGTCCGATTCCAGCCTGTGGTGGAAGCTGTCGCTGATCATCTCCTGCGGGACCGTCGCCGGTGCCCTCATCCCCGAGCTGGTCAAGGTGTTCACGTCGACTCGCTCACGACACGTCCGCGAGGTCGTGATCTCCGCCCGTCAAGGTGGCGCCAGCCTCGGCATCCTTTCGGGCCTGGTCGCGGGCAACTTCTCCGCGTACTGGCTCGGGATGGCGATCATCGCGCTCATGGGCGCCGCGTACGGGGTGTCCACGCTCGGCTTGGCCAGCCTCATGATCGCCCCCGCCGTGTTCGCGTTCGGACTCGTGGCGTTCGGGTTCCTCGGGATGGGGCCGGTCACCATCGCGGTCGACTCGTACGGGCCGGTGACCGACAACGCGCAGTCCGTCTACGAACTGTCCATGATCGAGGACATTCCTGGCGTCGCCGAGGAGCTGAAGCGCGACTTCGGCATCGACGCGGAGTGGGAGAGGGCCAAGGAGTTGCTCGAGGAGAACGACGGGGCGGGCAACACGTTCAAGGCGACCGCCAAGCCGGTGCTGATCGGCACGGCCGTCGTCGGTTCAACGACGCTGATCTTCTCGATCATCATGACGCTCACCGGTGGACGCTCCGAGGAGATGGTCAACATCTCCCTCATGCACCCGCCGTTCCTGCTCGGGCTCATCACGGGCGGCTCGGTCATCTACTGGTTCACCGGCGCCTCGATCCAGGCGGTCACCACGGGCGCCTACCGCGCGGTCGAGTTCATCAAGGAGAACATCCAGCTCGACGGTCAGGCGACGAGGGCCAGCGTCGAGGACTCCCGCAAGGTCGTGGAGATCTGCACGCAGTACGCCCAGCAGGGGATGCTCAACATCTTCCTGGGGGTGTTCTTCTCGACGCTGGCCTTCGCGTTCCTGGATCCGTTCTTCTTCATCGGCTACCTGATCTCCATCGCGATGTTCGGCCTTTACCAGGCGATCTTCATGGCCAATGCGGGCGGCGCCTGGGACAACGCCAAGAAGATCGTCGAGGTCGACCTGCACGCCAAGGGCACCGCTCTGCACGACGCGACGATCATCGGTGACACCGTGGGAGACCCGTACAAGGACACCTCGTCCGTCGCGCTCAACCCGGTCATCAAATTCACGACCCTCTTCGGCCTCCTGGCGGTGGAGCTCGCCGTGCAGATGGCCGAGCAGTCCGGCTCGCACACCCTGACGAGCATCCTGGCAGCGGCGTTCTTCCTGGTGTCGGTGTTCTTCGTGTACCGCTCGTTCTACGGAATGCGCATCGGCGCTCAGGAGAGCACGGAGCGGCTGGAGAGCGGCGCCCTGGAGGATGCGACGTCGACGATCGGCGTGCCGTGACCCAGATGTGGCGGCCTGCCCTGCGAGTCAGCGAGACCGACTCGCAGGGCGGTTCTGGTCCCGGTGTCCACGCATCGGACAGGCACGTTGCACGCAGGTGTGCCTAAGCCCTACCGTCTCGCCATGCGTATCGCTGACGTGCTCTCTTCCAAGGGCGACTACACCGTTGTCACCATCCGCCCCGACCAGGACGTGCTAGGACTGCTCAAGCTGCTCGCGAGCCGCAGCATCGGCGCCGTCGTCGTCAGCGAGGACGGGGAGCGAATCTCCGGCATCGTCAGCGAGCGCGACGTCGTACGCCACCTCGCGCACGTCCCCGAGCTGCTGTCCGCGCCAGTACGCGACATCATGACCGTCACCGTGCACACGGTCGCGCCCGAGAGTTCGGTCGTGGATCTGGCCAACGAGATGACCGACCTACGCATCCGCCACGTCCCCGTCGTCCGGGACGGCAAGATCGTGGGCCTCGTGAGCATCGGCGACGTGGTCAAGTTCCGGATGCGGATGCTCCAGGACGAGGCAATCCAACTTCAGGACTACCTGCACCAGCAGTGAGCTATCGGCGACACTGACGAGACGCCCGGGAGCATCGCTCCCGGGCGTCTCGTGTGTCCCGTCGGTGACCGGCGTCCAGCGGGCGCGAAGGGTCTCCCCGCGATCGCTCGCGTCGGCACCGCGTGGCGTGAGTGGGCGTGGTGGGCGGCGGCCCCTCCTCCGCCGCCCACCACGCTCCGCATTCCCTATCGACGCCCTCTCGGGGTTCGCAAGGTTTTTGGAGTCAGAATCCACACTCCCGCGCCCCCGGGCGAATCCAGACGCGGAACGCGCCGGTGGCTTCGGTGGGACAGCGCCAGTCTCGACGCCCGTGCTCGTGCGATGAGCCAGGCGTCCGGGCATCAGCGACCGACGCATCAAACCGTCCATGAGTGCGGTCAACGACTGTTGGCCTTCACACTTCGTTACGGCAACGTGTGCACGTGCTATTTTGTCATACTCTCTGTCTCCGGCCGTTAACTCTTGAACAGCGAGTGAAACTCTGTTCGGCCCGATGTCTGCGACGCGGCGGAACGACAGCGGCTCGAGTCCCTAGCCTCGTGGAATGCCCTACCTGCCGGTCCTCGTGGTTCAGCACGAGGAGGCGTGCCCGCCAGGACGCCTCCTGCGTTGGGCCGCCGAGGCGGGGGTGAGCCTGGACGTCCGCGAGTGCCACCGCGGGAACACCCTGCCCGCGTCGCTGCGGGATCATGGCGGCCTCATCGTTCTGGGCGGCCAGCGGGGGGTCTACGACGATGCACGCCATCCCTGGCTCGTACCGGCCAAGTCCTTAGTCGTCCAGTCCGTGCTCCACGACGTTCCCTTCCTCGGGGTCTCACTCGGCCACCAGCTCGCCGGACTCGCCCTCGGCGGGCGCGTGGCCCCGCACCCGTACGTGAAGGACTTCGGCGTGGAGGCGCTCACCCCGACCCCCGAGGCCGCCAGGGATCTGCTGACGGCCGATCTGCGGCACGGCGACCGGTGGATTCAATTCAACAACGACGTCATCAGCGAGGCGCCGGGAGGCTCGGTCGTGCTCGCACGAGACCGGTGGGGACAGATCCAGATCATTCGATTCGCCCGGCGCGCCTGGGGATTGCAAGGGCATCCGGAAGCCGACGCGGCGATGATCGCGCACTGGTCCCCCGTCGAGCCGCCCATCCCTGGCGGGGCCGATCAGCGCGCAGCGGCCGTTGTCGCCGCCGAAGCCCTGGGCCGGCACGCCACACCGTGGGCCGGGGTCGCGGGCCGATTCTTCGCATTGGTCACGATGCCCGGTGACCGCGGGCGCTCGACAGTCCCCTCACGCCCCCACACCGCTTCGTCGAAGTCCGCCATCCGCTGAGCCGGGGCCGAAGACGTCGAAGGGCCCGGCGGGGACACGCCCCGCCGGGCCCTTCACGCGTGCGACACGATGCCCGAACTACAGGATGCCTCCCTGACCGGCCTGGAATCGCTCCAGCTCCAGCTCCAGCAACTCCACGTGCTCACGCTCCTCGGCGGCCAACTCCTCGTACAGTTCCCGCTCGGTCGAGCCCGGCGGGCATTCCTCGACGTGCCCACTGAAGAAGTCGACCGCGCGCTGCTCGAAGCCGATCGCGACCCGCAGCAGGTTCGCCGGATCCTCCGGACGGTGCTCCAGACCGGCAAAGATCGCGGCGCGGGTCGTCTCGAAGCCGGGCGAGGCCTCCGGGACGTCCGCGTGGTAACGCCGCTGGAGAGTGACCAAGTGCTCCCCCTCCATCTCCGCCATACGGCTGAACAGGTCCTTCAGGAGCGGATCGGTCGCTTCCTTCGCGGCTGTGCGGTAGTAGGCGCCACCGCCGAGCTCGATCTCAAACGCCGTCCGGATCGCCTCCATGGCGCGCTCGTTGTCCTCGTGGACCGCTCCCGCACCGACGTCACGCACCAAGGTGCCCTGGCAGACCGGGCACTGACCGTACGGGAACGCGAACCCTTCCGAGACCTTGCCGCAGGATTCGCAGCGCCACCGCAGCGTCTCGCCGGCGCAGCAGATGTACTGTTCGTCGTCGTCGATCGGCTGGTGACACTTCGGACAGACCTGGCGCGCCTCCGATGCGATCTCGTCCACGGGAGTAGGCGCGGGGGGCCGCGACTCGCTCGAACAGCGGCGCGTCACCGGTACCAGGAACGTGCACCGTTGAGCTACCCTGACGGGCACCCACTCCGGCCATGACTTCCTCCTTCGCTTCCGCCCGCACGAACGGCGAGACGAAATCTTGGACCAACTCGGCCGGCAGTGGCCACACACGCTCAGAATGCTCCGACCCGGACGCGAGGTAGGCGCCGATCGCCTTGGCGGCCCGGCGCCCCGCACCCATCGCGAGGATAACGGTCGCGCCACCTGTGACGATGTCACCGCCGGCGAACACGCCCGGCAGGTTGGTGGCCTGCGTGTCCGGATCGGCGATGATGTTGCCCCACTTGTTGAGCGTCAGGTCCGGCTGGGACTGCCCGATGATCGGGTTCGCGTTCGTCCCGAGAGCGTAGATCACGGTGTCG
>CAJDVG010000012.1_pt1 | contig 44718 bp, 45 predicted proteins | sample 7391321 | NCBI WGS metagenome assembly CAJDVG01 (sample SAMEA7055706, study PRJEB34461) | soil metagenome | biome: terrestrial ecosystem; feature: Peninsula; material: soil | place: Antarctica | collected 2016
GAACCCGAAACCCGCCAGGATCAGCAACCAGATCAGCCCGGCCGCCGCCGCCAGCGCGAAGACGATGTGCAGCACATTCACCAGAGCCCACCACAGCGGAGGACGATCCCGGAGCTGGGTGCGCAGGATCGCCTGGTCCAAGGCGTCGCCGAGGCCTGCGCGGTCGGGGGTCGCGGCATCCTGCACCGCCCGCGCCCACCGGCTCGGCATCCCCCTCGACGCGCGCGTGCCCAACTTGCGCGTGGTCAGGTCGACGGCGGCCCGCGCGGCCGGCGTCGGCTGCGGCAGGGAGGACCGGCCGAGAAGGACCGCCACGTCGGCGGCGGAGGATCCTGCCCGGTCGAGGCGCAGACGCTTCAACGGGTCGGGCCGCAACCGCTGGATCCAGCGAGCGTACGGCCACCCGACGCGGCCGCCGGCCTGCCGACGGTAGTCCGCCTCGACGCTCGCCAGCACGACGGGGATGCCGGCGGCACGGCTGAGCGCTTCGAGCAGCTCGTCGCTGACGGTCTCATCGACGGCGGGTTCGGAGTCTCCCACGTGCGCCGCGAGAGCGTCGGCCTCTCGCTGCACGTCGCCGAGGAGGCGGGCACGGGCCGCCGACGCCGCTCTCGCGGCACCGGCGAGGGCGTCTCGCAGTTCCGGCAGCCCCTGACCGGTTCGCGTGGAGGACAGGAGCACCTCCGTCGCCGGCAACCCGTCGGCGGCGAGCAGGCGGCGCAGGTCGGCGGCGCATGCTTCGCCTTCGTCGGGCGTCATCCGGTCGGCCTGGTTCAACACCACCAGGGTGACGGCCTCGTGCCGGCTCGCCCGTCGCAAGTACCGCTCATGAACCACCGCGTCCGCGTACTTTTGCGGGTCGGTGACCCAGACGAACACATCGGTCAACGCGAGCACCCGGTCGGCTTCCGCGCGATGCTCCTCCTTGAAGGAGTCCACGTCGGGCAGGTCGAGCAGGACCAGGCCGTCGGGTTCGGTCCCGCCATCGGGGGTGGAACCCCACCCTTGGGCCCCGGTTCGACCCGGCGCCACATGGTGACGCCGCTCGGCGCCCACCCAGTCGAGAAGGTCGCTCGCCGCGTCCGGGCCCCAGGCGGCAGCGGAGATCCTCGACGTGGTGGGTCGAAGCGCGCCCACCTTGGCGATGGACTCTCCCACGAGCGCGTTGAACAACGACGACTTACCGCCGCCGGTAGCGCCCGCGAGCGCGACGACGGTGTGCCCGCTGGACAGGGACAGCCGCTCGGCGACCTTCGCGATGACGGCTTCCGCGCTCGCGACGCGCTCCGGCGGCAAGTGCGCGGATCCCGCGTCGAGCGCGCCCGTCAGGCCCGTGACAGCCTGCCGAAGTGCCGCGGGCTGATCCTTCAGAGCCGGCGCGGGGTGTCGCTCGCGGCGCCTCATCGGCTCGCCTTCACGGCCGCGGCGGCCCGCAGCAGCCGTTCGGGTCGCTCCGTGTCCAGGTCGACGTCCTGCAGCGACAATAGGATCCGCTGTTCCTCCCTTGCGTAGAGGTCGATCGCACGCTCGGCCAGGCTCTCGCGCGCCTTGCGGGCGAGAGTCCGCACCGCCTGATCACCGAAGATCGCCTCAAGAAGCCGCTGCGCCAGGACGGCCGACCCGCCCGCGACCCCGACCTCGGCGCCGGTCAGCCCCATGGTCTGGCTGAAGACCACGAGCATCAACACGACACCGAGCGCGTTGACGCCGAAGGACAGCACGCGGGCGGTGGTCCTGCGGTCCTTGCCCTCGGCGCGCACCATCTCGAGGATGTCGCCCTGCCAGTCCCGCACGAGCTGTTCCACCTCACCCGCCAGACCCTGGGGCAACTCGGCGAAACCGGGTTGAGCCGCCACGACGCCCTCCCCACCGGGGAGCTGCGACCAGCGTCGACCAACCTGATCCGCGGCCGACTCGGCGTGGGCGAGCAGGAGCTGTGCGACACCGGAATGGAGCGCTTCCCCGAGATCGGCCGTGGGCGCCGGCTTGCCCGACAACGCGGAGGTCACGCGGTCGCGGACTCGCCCCACCGCCGCCTCGATGCTCTTGAACAGCTCGCCGGTGCCGACGTACTCCTGCCAACGCGCCAACACCTCGCCGCGCAGAAGCGTGCCGTCACTGATGCCGGCCTCAACCTGTCGGCCGGCCTCCGCGTACGTGGTGTGCGCGATCGCCGTGAGTTGTTGCACCGTTTGCACCTGGGCACTGCTGGCCTCTGCGAGTTCCTCGGTGCGCCGGTCGAGGGAGGTGAGCGCGCCGGACAGCGTGCGGCGCACGATGACAGCACGGGCGCGGGCATCCTCCCCAAGCCTCGTCAGCCACTCCCGCAGCGGGGCGACCTCCATCTCGGGCAGAAGCCCCTGCTCGTCGAGCGTCGATTCGGTCAGAGTGAACACCGGTGCGGCCGTCAGACCCTCCGCGGCGAGCATCCCGCCGAGGTGCTCGCCGATCGCCACGACCGCCTCGGGCGGTACGCGGTCCAGGACGATCGCGACCGAGGTGCCCCGCTCGCGGGCCTGCCGCAAGAACGTCCACGGGACCGCGTCCGCGTACCGCGCCGCCGTCGTCACGAAGAGCCACAGGTCGGCGGCGGCCAAGAGCTGTTTGGCGAGGTCACGGTTGGCCTCGACCACCGAGTCGATGTCGGGTGCGTCCAGCAATGCAAGTCCCGGGGGCAGGCCGTGTGCCGCGACGAGGCGCACGGCGCCCGGGTCCTCCGATGCGACCGGCCCGCTCACGCGGGCTAGGCCCGGCAGGATTCTGTGACCCAGAAACCAATGCTTGTCGGCCTCGTGGTGCACCAGCACACTCGCCCGGGTCGTCGGTCGCAACACGCCCGCGCGGCTCGCGACCTGGCGAGCCAGGCTGTTCAACAAGGTCGACTTGCCCGCCCCCGTTGACCCACCGATGACGGCGAGCAGGGGCGCGTCGATGTCCGCGAGCCGCGGGAGGATGTAGTCGTCGAGCTGGGCCAGGAGCTCGTGTCGCGTCGATCGCGCCGCGGCGGCACCCGCCACATCCAGCGGCAGTTCGACGCCTTCGACCGCCTCCCGGAGCGTCCTGACGGCACGCGTGAGATCGTCGTGGGCCGTCGACATCGTCACTGGTCCATCATCCGCGGTCGGTTCGTGGAATCCAACCAGCCGCGCCGCGCGCACGCCACTGCGTGTGGCAGCCGGCCAAGCGATGACGTCGTCTTGCGTCGGCTTCTTCTTGCGCCCCCGCCGCGGCTCTCATGGCCATTCGAGCCACTGTTACTTCTGCCGACGGCGCCAGAACAGCCGACGCAAGCGTCGGCTTCTTCTTGCGCCCCCGGCAGGACTCGAACCTGCGACCTAGAGATTAGAAGGCTCTTGCTCTATCCGGCTGAGCTACGAGGGCAGAGCCGCCGTCTGGGCAGCCCGATGACTCTACTCGCCCGCGTGCCGGCAGCTGACTTCTCGATCCTGGTCAGCCGGGGCGAGGGGCGTACAAGCGTGTCCGGGCCTCCGCGATGTCGCGGAGCATTCCCCGTTCTTGCGCCTCGGCATCCGCAGGCGCCGTGCCGTGCACCATCCGCTGGCGAAGCATCGCCAGGTCGACCGCATCGTCGTGGAGTCGGCGCATCTCGGCGCGCCCCCGGGCGCCCCCGCTACCGCGCGCCCACGCCAGCGCTTGCCGACGAGCCCGCACGTTCGTCAGCATGGCCACCTCCTGCGGAGTGAACCAGCCAGAGCGTCCGTAACCCTCCAGATACGTGGCCAGCACGCTCGCCTCCCGGTGGCGCGCCCACAGGGCGAAACCGATCGCCGCGACGAACAAGGGCACCTGCAAGAACATGTATGCGGTCACCGCGCCGTCCAACCCGAGCAGAGTGGAGGCGTTCCACAGGGAGTGCAGGCCCATGGCCGCCAGCAGCCCAGCAACCGGCGCCAACCACCGCACCATCCCGTGCGCCCGGCCTGCGGCGATCCCCAGGCCCACCCCCGTACACGCCGTGAACAGGGGGTGCGCGAAAGGCGCGAACACGAGGCGGACGACCAGCACCGCCGCCAGGCCTTGCGTGCCACCCTCCAACGCACCGCGCCCGAAGTAGAGCACGTTCTCGGCGAACGCAAAGCCCGCCGCGCAGATCGCGGAGTACACGATGCCGTCCACGATCCCGTCGAACTCCCGCCGTCGCAGCAGCAGCACCAGGAGCACGCCGATGCCCTTGCTCGTCTCCTCGACCACGGGTGCGACCACGACGGCGCCCACGGCCAGCGCGGGCTCCTGCCCCGCGACCCGGGCGATCAGCAGCATCGACCCGGTGTTGAGAACGAGCGACACGGTGGCGGCGACACAGGCTCCCCAACAGAACGCCGCCAGCAGATACCTCCCCGGTTCCGACTCGAACCGATCCAGCCACAGCACGGCCGGGATGACGATCGCGAGCGGCAACAGCGCCGCCAGCAAACCCACCGCGGCAGCCGACGTCCCGAGCTCAAGGCCGATCCCCGCCGCGAACACCAGCCCACCAACACTGAAGAGGACTGCGCAGGCCCCGAACCAGAGCCAGCGCCGCAGCATCGGGCGCGCGCTGCGCGCGACCGGTGTCGGGTCGATCCGGTACGGCGTGTGCCCTGCCCCCTGCTGCATGCGCTCTCCCGGTCGGATGCGGATCGGCGTGTCGCTGTGGGCCACGGTACGGGCGCGGGCCTCCCCGCAGGCAAGGAGTCGAGCGGGGAGGGTGTCGAACGCGTAGGGAGTCGAACGCGTAGGAGTCGAACGGAGAGGGAACCGACGTTGGCGAGATGTGTCCCAAGAGCCGACTCGCCGGTGCCTGGCCGCGGGGCGCCCCTTATCGTGGTCGCCGTGACCGGCACTGATCAGGAGAACCCCGAGGGCGCGGCGGACGGCACGACCACGGAAGGCGTTGCGTCGACCCGGCGTACCGGCGACCGGATCGTCTGGATCGACTGCGAGATGACCGGGCTGTCCCTGACCGACGACGCGTTGATCGAGGTTGCCGCACTGGTGACCGACTTCGACCTGCTCCAGGTCGACGACGGCATCGACGTGGTGATCCGCCCGCCCGACGCGGCGCTGGCCCAGATGGGCGACTTCGTACGCAACATGCACTCCACCAGCGGCCTGCTCGACAAACTCGCCGACGGAGTCAGCCTGCGTCAAGCCGAGGAGACGGTGCTCGCGTACGTCCGGCAATGGGCTCCCGACGCGGGCACGTCGCCGCTCGGCGGCAACACGGTCGCCACGGACCGCGGCTTCCTGGCCCGGGACATGGCCGAGCTGGAGGGGCACCTGCACTACCGGATCATCGACGTGTCCAGCATCAAGGAGCTGGCCAAGCGGTGGTACCCGCGCAGCTACTTCAACGCCCCCGCCAAGCACGGCGGTCACCGCGCGCTCGCGGATATTCGGGAGTCGATCGCGGAGCTGCGCTACTACCGAGAAAGCGTCTTCGCCGCACCGCCCGGAATGACCTCACAGGAGTGCCGCGCGGCGGCCGCGCGGAACACGGTCGGGCACAACACCGCAGCCGTGTCCAAGCCCGTCTGATCACCGACCATCATCGCGGAGCGGGGGTCGCGGTCACACGCACTCGGTTGTCCGAGGTACGATGGTCGCCGCTGCCACACCTCGTCGTGGTGGTCATGGTGGGTGTAGCTCAGCAGGTAGAGCACCTGGTTGTGGTCCAGGTGGTCGCGGGTTCAAGTCCCGTCACTCACCCCAACGCCCGGCCCGGCCCACCCTCAATCCTGGGAAGCCGGGCCGCCCGCGTGGTCCTTCAGGCTCGTCGCCCTGGACGCCCCGCTTAGGAGAGGTTATGTCCGGCACAGACTGTCGTCCCTCAGACCGCTCCGGGCAAGGACGGCCGACGGTGGCTAATCGTCGTCGCTTAATGTGCCGACGGGGCGCTCGGGTCGCCGCCGCCGGAGCGCTGGGGCTGGCCGTTGCGGCTGGGGCACTTCCGGGTCAGGCGCCCGGCTCGGCGCCGGGTGGTGGGCTCGCTGCGGGCACGCCGTTCGCTCTGCCGGCTGCCCAGGCGCACTCTCAGTTGATCTCGTCGGTGCCCGCCGACGGGGCGAGCGTGCAGAATGCGCCCAAGACGACGGCGCTGACCTTCAATGAGCAGATCAACCCGAACTTCGCGCAGGTCGTCGTGGTCAGCGTCGACGGTGAGCCACGCTCGGTGGACGTGTCGACCTCCGGGGCGACGGTGACCGCGTCCATGCCGGGCGGCTTGGCTGCGGGGCGGATCACGGTGCGGTACCGCGTCGTGAGCAAGGACGGACACCCCATCGAGGGCGAGATCTCCTTCACCGCGGAGACAGGCCCGGCTGGGGAGGCGTCGACGACCGACCTATCGAAGGGCGGGGCGGGGGACACGCAGGCTGTCTCGCCCGAAAGTGCGTCCCGCTCTTCGGCGCAAGAGGAAAGCGCCGGCTTCTCGCCGTGGGGTTACCCGCTGGTCGGTACGGTCGCGTTGATCCTGATCGGCATCGGCGTGGCGCTGCGCAAACGCCCTCGCCGCCATACCTGAGGAATCCGGCTCCGGCGGCGCCCCTGCGACACGGGCTCAGTCGCTGCGGCACAGTAATCGCTGCGACGCACAGAAAAGTCCTGCGGATCAGCGGGGCTTGGTGCGCCATCAGGGACTCGAACCCCGAACCCAGTGATTAAGAGTCACTTGCTCTGCCAATTGAGCTAATGGACCGTCCAAGGTGCCGCGCGCGGTCCGTCCACGTGCTCATCGCCGCCCGCCACGTGGTCACGTCGCGGCGCGAGAAGCCCGGCGAGAGCCCCACGGCGCAACGTCGACGCACACCCATCGGACAGTGGCGCAGGTCACCGGTTCTCGGGGCGCGGACCGGACAGCGCCACGGACACGGTGGGTGAAAGAATCTCAGCCGTGCGTGTTTACAACTTCTCCGCAGGTCCGGCCATGCTCCCCCTCGAGGTCCTGGAGCAGGCGTCCGCCGAGATGACCGACTGGGGCGGTGGCGGCATGTCGGTCCTGGAAGTCAGCCACCGCGGCAAGCCGTTCGTGGCATGCGCTGCCGAAGCCGAAGCCGCGATGCGCCGGGTCATGGGGATCCCGGACGACTACGCGGTGCTCTTCCTCCAGGGCGGCGCGACCGGCCAGTTCGCGGCGGCACCGATGAACCTCACCGTCCCCGGCGACACGATCGCCGCGATCAACACCGGCGCCTGGTCCAAGAAGGCCATCGCCGAGGCCAAGGCCCAAGAGCTCGTCGTCGACGTGATCGCGGACGAGGCCGGTACGACGTACACCACCACGCCCGCGGCCGACTCGCTTCGGGTGCCCAGCACCGCGGCGTACCTGCACTACACCCCCAACGAGACCATCGGCGGTGTCGAGTTCAGTTACACCCCCGACCCCGGCGACATCCCTCTCGTCGCTGACATGTCGTCCACGATCCTGTCGCGTCCCCTGGACGTGTCCCGCTTCGGGGTCATCTACGCGGGGGCGCAGAAAAACATGGGCCCCGCTGGTCTCGTCGTGGTCGTCGTCCGCAAGGACTTGCTCGACCGCTCCCGCGCGACGACGCCCTCCGTCTTGAACTGGACGAAGATGGCGGAGTCCGACTCGATGCTCAACACGCCCCCCACCTTCGGCATCTACCTGCTCGGGCTGATCCTCGCGTGGATCGAGCGCAACGGCGGTCAGACCGCCATGGGCGAGCGCAACAAGGCCAAGGCCGAAGCGCTCTACACGGCCATCGATAACTCTTCCTTCTACGCCAATCCTGTCGCCCTCGACGCGCGCAGTTGGATGAACGTGCCGTTCACCCTGGCGAATCCCGAACTCGACAGCGACTTCCTCGCCACAGCGCAGGCCGCCGGACTGACCAACTTGAAGGGGCACCGCAGCGTCGGCGGGATGCGTGCCAGCATCTACAACGCGATGCCGCGCCAGGGCGTCGAGACGCTGGTCGAGTTCATGAGCGAGTACGAACGAACCAACGCGTGACGTTCCCTTCACCCATGAGGTATGCACACTGATGAATACGGAAACACCCACGAGAATGCGCATCCAGACCCTCAACGCGATCAGCCCCAGCGGCCTGTCCCGATTCCCGTCGGACACGTACGACGTCGGCACCGACGTCACCGAACCGACGGCCATCCTGGTGCGGTCCGCCGACATGCACGAGATGCCCCTGCCCGAATCCGTGCTCGCGGTCGCGCGCGCCGGGGCGGGCACCAACAACATCCCGATCTCGAAGCTCACAGAGCGCGGCATCGTCGTGTTCAACACCCCTGGGGCTAACGCCAACGCCGTGAAAGAGCTGGTCATCGCCGGCGCGCTGCTGAGCGCCCGCAATCTCTTCCCGGCCGCCATCTACGTGCGCGACCTCGAGGGTGCGGATGACGAGATGGCCAAGGCGGTCGAGGCGGGCAAGAAGAAGTACGTCGGCTACGAGCTGCCCGGCCGCACGCTCGGCGTCATCGGACTGGGTGCGATCGGCGTCGAGGTGGCCAACGCTGCCCTGGCGCTGGGCATGCACGTCGTCGGCTATGACCCCCAGATCACCATCCGGCACGCCTGGCAGCTGTCCCGCGACGTGGAGCGCGCCGATTCCATCGAAGAGGTCTTCTCCCGCTCGGACATGGTCACGCTCCACGTCCCGTTCGTGGACGGCACCCGAGACCTGGTCAACACTCAGCGTCTGGCGCTCATGAAACCGGGGGGCCTCCTGCTCAACTTCGCGCGCGGCAAGATCGTCGACGAGCAGGCCGTGCTGAACGCGCTCGACACCGGCCACTTGCGCGGCTACGTGTGCGACTTCCCAACCCGCGGGATCAAGAATCACCCTGCCGTCATGGCGCTGCCGCACCTCGGCGCCTCCACGGCCGAAGCGGAGGACAACTGCGCGGCGATGGCTGCCGACCAACTGCGCGCCTACCTGGAGGACGGCGAGATCCGCAACAGCGTCAACCTGCCGGAGGCACGGTTGCCCCGCTCGGAGGGAACCACGCGGATCCTGGTCATCAACCGCAACGTGCCCCACGTCGTGAGCGAGCTGTCCACCCGACTCGGCAACGCCGGCCTGAACATCGCCGACCTACTCAACAAGTCCCGCGGCGACGTCGCGGTGTCGATCGTGGACGTCGACGGCGCTATCCCACCGGAGGTCGCGGCCGACCTGCAAACAGTCGACGGAGTCATTCGCGCCCGCATCATCTGATGGCGCGCCAGTCATCTCACGCCCGTGCAGGCTCACCCCACACGGGGGTGAGCCTGCACGACGGTCGGGGGGGGTCTCAGCGACGAATGCGACGCAGCACGGCGACGCTCACGAGCGCGGCAACCACGACGGCCACGGCCGCGACCCGCTCGATCCGCAGGTCTCCCTCAGGCGTGGTGAACGCCTGACGAAGTGTGGCCTGAGCCTGTTGCTTCTGTCGTTGTGCAATCACCGCCGGCTTGGTCCGGTAGGTCAGCTGATCGATCGTGCCGGCAAGGCGCGTGCGGGTCGCCTCGATGTCGGCCTCGATCTGGCGCGGCGTGCGCGCGTCGTCGCTCATCGGTGTCGTCCTTTCGTGTTCTCGCGACGTTAACCTACCCTCATCCGCACGGGCCCGCCTGATCGCCGCACCCGCCTGATCTCCGTACCGCGGCGTACTGCTCGGCACCGCACCGCTTCGCACCGCAAGGAGAACGATGACCCGCCTGACCCCTGGGGACCCCGCCCCCACCTGGACGCTGAAGAACCACGAGAGCGCTCAGGCGTCGCTATCGGACTACGCCGGGCGACACCTCGTGCTCTTCTTCTATCCCGCCGCCATGACGCCCGGCTGCACAACAGAGGCATGTGACTTCCGTGACAGCCTGGAGCCGCTGCTGGCAGCCGGCTACGACGTGGTGGGCATCTCCCCCGACTCCCCCGCCACGCTGGCGCAGTTCGTGGAGAAGGAGTCGCTCACATTCCCCCTGCTCGCCGACCCCGACAAGACGGTCCTGTCGGCCTACGGCGCCTACGGGGAGAAGAAGCTGTACGGCAAGACCGTCGTCGGCGTGATCCGCAGCACGATCGTGGTCGCGCCGGACGGCTTCGTGGAGCTGGCCGCGTACAACGTGAAGGCCACCGGGCACGTGGCTTCGCTGCGCAAGGCCCTCGGGGTGTGATTCGGGACCCGGGGCGCGGCTGGCGACGCCGTACACTCGGGGCCTGCGCGGGAGTGGTGAAATTGGCAGACACGCAGGATTTAGGTTCCTGTGCCCGGAAGGGCGTGAGGGTTCAAGTCCCTTCTCCCGCACCCAGACTCGTGCCACTCGGCGCGAATATCGTTACGCCTAAAGACAATTCATGACCGAACGCCCATGATGGGTCGTCGGGTGGCGCCCCGGGGGATGCACAGTGGATGGCGTGGCCACGCTGGCCGCTGTCATCCTTGGAGGGTCATCCATGCGTCACTGTCCTAAGCGGCGTTGCGTCGCCGCGCTCGTCACAGCCACCGCCCTCGCCGTGTCCGGCGGCCTGGGTTCCACCGCGTTCGCTGCGTCCACGCCCGATCCTGTCGGGCCGAGGAACTCCGGCGTCGCCGACACCCGCCCCGCCACCTACAGCCCCCCCGTCGCCGGGCGCGCCCGCGTCGAAGCCAAGCAACGCATGGCGGCCAACATCGAGGCGAACCGCCCTCTCATGCAGGGGGTCACGGGTGGCGTCACCACCGCGTCGGCACGTCCCGCGGCGGCGGGCACGACCCTTGGCGGTGGAGCGCTCCCCGCAGCGGCTCAGGCCGCTCTGCCCAACAGCGCCAGGGCCACCTACTACCTGGGCGCTGGGCATCACTGGCAGGAGACGAACTACACATGTGGCCCGTCAGCCACACGCAACCTGATCCGTGCCATGGCCGGGGTCGATGAGGGCGAGGTCAAGCTGGCCGCCCTCATGAGCACGGACCCCTACGTCGGCACGCATATCGACCGCATCGCGGACGTGCTCAACTCCCGCTACTGGGGGTTCGACTACTTCTCCCTCAACACGCCGACGTCACCGGCGGGCCTGCTCGCCAGCACGAAGAACATCGTCGGCAACGCCGGTCACGGGATGGTCGCCAACGTCCAGACGGGCTACCTGTGGTACTGGCAGGGGCAGTGGACGACCCACTACAACCTCGTGTACGGCTGGTCGGGCCAGAACATCTTCGTCTTCGACGAGTACAACACGGCCGCGCTGGGCTACCGGGGCAGCAACCCCGCCGGCTACTGGCCCGTCGCGGCGAACAACCTCTACGCCGCGATCCGCAATTCGCCGACGGGCCAGTTCGTTGGCTAGTTCGACACACGGCGCGCGGCGGTCGGCCCGTCTCCTGGGATGGGCCGCCGCCGCGCTGCTCGCCGGAACGGCCTGTGCGGAACCGTCCCCCGCCCGTGAGGCCGACACCACGCAGGCGACGTCCGGGTCACCAGCGAGCTCCACGACACCCAGTCCCCGATGGACGCTCTCCGTCCCGGAGTTCGCCGTGAGCCAGCTGGCGCTGTCGGACCGCTATCTGGCGTACGCGGTCGTCACCGCCGGAGCTTCGCCCGGGGAGGCCCGGCCCACCCGCGTCGACGCCGTGGACCTCGACAGCAAGACGGTACGGCCGGTGGCGCGCACGACCTGGCCGCAGGGCCAGACCGATCTGGTCCGGATCTCGGGCAGCTGGGTCCTGTGGGAGGACCTCGAACGCATGCCGTCCACCGACGCCAACTCCATGCGCTGGAAGGTCTTTGCGCACAACCTTGCGGACGGTTCGACGCGCACGCTCGCCAGCAGCGACCGGCCGAGTGCGCTCCCGTCTTTGGCCGCCGGCGCGGGGCGGCTGGTGTGGACGCAGACCGGCGGTCCCGACGCGGCCGCGGGGTTCGCTGTGCACGTGTCCGAGACGGCCACTGGCGCCTCGCGGGTGCTGGCGTCCGGCCTTCCACAGGTCAACGATCTCGCCGTCTCCGCGAACGGGGTCTACTACACGACCGCGGACCCCGACGCGGACGGCCAGCGGGTGTGGTGCGTGCCCTGGTCGGGGGGTGAGCCGCGCCGGGTGGACACCGGCGGCTCGGGTCGAGGACTGAAGATCGGCGAGACCGGACTCGCGTCGTGGGAGGACGCGAGCGTCGGCCCCTCGCGTCGGCTCGGGGTTGGACGACTGGGCGACGCCGCGGCACCCGACACGCTGGCGCCAGGTCCGACGTTCCTGGACCTGCCGGGCGCGTCGAACGCAGCGCCCGGGGCGGCCGCCGTGGCGTTCTTCGACGGGGTCGACCACTTCCGGGCCGTCCGCGTGAGTCCCGACGGCACGTTGTCCGCGCCGGTCAAGCTCAGCAGGGACGGCGAGGTGCTGCACGTGCCGTGCCGCATCGCTGCGGACGGCGAAGAGTTCGCCTACTGCGTCGAGCCGGACGCGCCGAGGTCAGGTGACGCGTCGGAATCGCCGATCACGGTCGTCGTCACGTCGATCCCCTAGGTCCGCCGGACCTTGGGGTCGCATCACGCAGCGCACGCGTGGTGCTGGGGTGACGCGTCTTTCCGTCGGAAGGGTGATCGTCGACAACTATTGCCCTAAGACAATCGTGGCCGTACGCTCGAGCGGTGCGATCTCCTTCGTCTGACACGGCCGGCCGGGCAGACCGGTCCAGGTCGGCGTGTTCAGACATTCCGTCCCCGGACGTCGACGCGGTGATGGACGCGTCCCGCGCGCTCGTGGGCATCACCGCCCGATCGTTGGCCATCGCCTTCGAGCACGTCACCCTGCCGCAGTTCCGCGCTCTGGCCCTCATCGAGCAAGCCGGCTCGCTGCGACCGGGCGACCTTGCGGAGGCCCTCGCGATCCAACCATCGGGAGTGAGTCGCCTCACGACGCGACTGCGACGGGCGGGGCTGCTGCAGCGCCGACCCGCCGCCGACAACGGACGCGAGGCCACGCTCACGTTGACACCCGCCGGTCAGGCCGTGCTGAGTGAGGCGATGCAATGCCGCCGCCGCGACGTCGTGGCCGCTCTCGCGGGAATGTCGACATCCGACCGCCAGGCCGTGACCCACGGTCTGCGTCTGTTGGCCCGCGCCGCGGGCGAACACCACCGTGACGCCCTCCTCCTGGGCTGGTGAACACCACTCGTACCTCCCGAAAGGACCTCACCATGTCCGCCACATTGCGCATTCACCGCGGGAGCGGCGAGCCCGGCCGAGAAGTTTATCTTGGTCAGCAGAGACTCGGAACCTTGACGAGCGAGGTCACCGAGTTCCCCATCATTCCCGGTCGGCACGTCCTCGAGCTCAAACTGGGCAGTTTTCACAGCAACCCCGCTCACTTCGACGCTCGCGAGGGAGAGCTGATCGAGTACGACCTGGTCGACGACCCCGATGCGGTCCTGCCGATGCTGCTCGGTCGAGCCGTCAAGCTCGTCCGGACCAACGCCCGCTAGCACGGCAGGCCACGTAGCATCGGGGGCGTGTCCGAAGCTGTGGGGTTCGTCGTGTTCCTGGCCGTGGTCGACATCGTCGTCGTCGGGTCTGTGGTGGGCATCGTCTGGGCGGGCGCAACCGGACGCCTGACGGCGAACGCCTCCATGGGTCTTCGGACCCCCGCGACCGTGGCCAGCCACGAAGCGTGGCGTGCGGGTCACCGTGCGGCCTGGCCGTGGGCCCTCGGGCTCGCGGCCATCGCCGCGCTCTGTCTCGTCGCGGCGTTCACTTTGTCCTTCGCGGGTCGTGACGTCGCCGCGTGGGCGTGCGCGTTCGCGCCGGCCGCCGTGACGCTCGCGGGACTGTTCCCGATGACTCGCGCCGCGCACGCCGGCGCCCTGGAGACGCTCCCCCACCGCTGACGACCTTATGTCGGCGCGATCAGAGCGCGCAGATCGATTGCCAACGCGCGGAACGCCTTGCCACGGTGGCTGATCGCGTTCTTCTCCGCCGAGGTCAGCTCCGCGGACGTTCGGCCGTCACGCGCCACCTGGAGAACCGGGTCGTACCCGAACCCACCTGCTCCCCGCGGCGTGTGGGCCAACGTGCCTTCCAAGCGAGCCTGACGTACCACAGCGAACCCTCCGGGCAGCGCGAGGCAGGCCGCGCACACGAAGGCGGCCCCCCGGTGCGCCTCCGGCACGTCGGCGAGTTGCGCCACCAGCAGGTCGAGGTTGGCTCGGTCGTCGCCGTGCCGCCCGGACCAGCGTGCGCTGAACACCCCCGGCGCACCGCCGAGCACGTCCACGGCGAGCCCCGAGTCATCCGCGAAGGCGGGCAAGCCCGTCGCATCCGCCACCGTGGTCGCCTTGAGGCGGGCGTTCTCCTCGAACGTCACACCGGTCTCGACCACGTCCCGCACGTCGGGGAAGTCGCTCACCGCGACCAGGTCCAGGTTCAGGTCGGCCAGGGTGTCGGCGAGGATCACCCGCAGCTCGGCGAGCTTAGCCTCATTGCGGGTGGCCAGGACGATCCTGCGGTCCGGGACGCCCGCGGCCGACCCGGCACTCACGGTGTCACCGTCGAGACACTCAGTTCCTGGTCGAGGGCGTCGCGCTGCAGCTGCGTCAGCCGGGCGCAACCGGCCTCCGCGAGGCCCAGCAGGGCATCGAGCCCCGCGCGGTCGAACGGCTCGCCCTCCGCCGTGCCCTGCACTTCCACGAAGCGGCCGTCGCCCGTCATCACCACGTTCATGTCGGTGTCGGCGTCGACGTCCTCGACGTAGTCCAGGTCGAGCACCGGCACCCCGCCGACCACCCCGACGCTCACCGCCGCCACAGAGCCGGTGAAGACCTGGGCCCCGCGGCGGATCGCGCCCTGGGCCCGGCCCGTCTCGATCGCGTCCGCGAGGGCCACGTAGGCGCCCGTGATCGCGGCCGTGCGCGTGCCGCCGTCTGCCTGCAGCACGTCGCAGTCGAGCAGGATCGTGTTCTCCCCCAGGGCGGCGGTGTCGACGACCGCCCGCAGACTGCGGCCCACCAGGCGAGAGATCTCATGGGTGCGTCCGCCGATCTTGCCGCGTACTGATTCCCGGTCGCTTCGCGTGTGCGTCGAGCGGGGCAGCATCGCGTACTCGGCGCTGACCCAGCCCTGGCCCGAGCCCCTGCGCCAACGCGGCACTCCCTCCGTGAAGCTCGCCGCGCAGAGCACCCGCGTCTTGCCGAACTCGACGAGCACGCTGCCTTCGGCGTGGTCCAGCCAGCGCCGGGTGATGCGGATGTCGCGGAGCTGGTGGGGGGCGCGGCCGTCGTGTCGGGACATGACCGCACCCTATCGAGGGCGGGTCAGGGGTAGGTCGACGCGGGGCCGTCCGCGTGGTGTGCCGGCCGGTGCAGCATCGCGCTCTCCGGGAACACCATGACCCCGTCGTCGGTCGGCACGCCGCTCCCGTCGACGATCAGCGTGTAGCCGTGGTGCTCCAGGGGCATCCACACGACCACGGCCTGCGCATTGACGGCTAGGTTCATCGCCGAGCCGCGCCCGCGCAAGGGGATGGCCAACGCCCCGTCCCGCAGCAACGGGTCGACCGTGTGCACCTTGATCCGCAGTGGCTGGCCGATCGTCACCAGCAGCGCCGAGCCATAGCCCTCGACGACCTCGGCGAGATCCTCCAGGCGGACGGGGATACTCATCGGCTCAGCCTAGGGTCTCGGACACGGCGACAGGGCGTAACCCCGGCCCGCGCGGCACACCTCGACCTCACCCGGCCAGATGGCGGCCGCCTGCGCGCGGCAGACCTCGGGATCGTTCCAGCTCGGAATGTGGGTGAGCATCAGGCGCTTGACCCCGCCGGCCTCCACAGCGGCCGTGGCGGCGCGCGACCCGCTCAAGTGGATACCCGAGGACCGGTCGCGCCCGTCGACGAACGCGCAATCCATCAGGGCCAGATCGACGCCGGCGATGAGCCGCCGCAGGCTCGGGCAGTCGTCGGTGTCACCGGTGTAGGCCAGCGCGACGCCGTCTGCCTCCACGCGCAGACCGTACGCCTCCACGGGATGGTTCATGAGGTACGGGATGACCCGGAAGGGCCCGATCTCGACCGGGACCTCCTCGACCAACGCGCCGAACGCGTAACGGTCCGACAGGTCCTCGCTCGCGGAGACGCCGTACGCTCGGCCCAGCCGCGCCGGCGTGCCCGCCGGTCCCCACACGGGCAGTCGGCCCGATGGCGGACCGCCGGGCTGGTAGGTACGCATGACATAAAGACCGCACGCGTCGAGGCAATGGTCGGGGTGCAGGTGGGTCAACACGACCGCGTCGAGGTCGCAGGGATTGATCACCCGATGCATCGGGCCGATCGAGCCGTTGCCGAGATCGAGCGCGACGGTCCACGTGCGGCCGTGGAGGTCGGCCTGCACCAGGTAACAGGAAGCCGGCGAGTGGGGTCCGGGAAACGACCCGGAACAACCGATCGGGATCAGCCGCATCGTCGCCCCCTTAGGACGCCTTGGCGGCGGCGCGCGCCGTATTGCCGAACACGTCGCTGACTTCGGGTCCGAGGAAGCGGCGCGCAAGACGGGCGAACTCAGCCGGGTCCCCCGTGGTGGTGAAGCCGTGCTGCGGCGCCGGGTGCTGATCCCCGCGCAGCTCCCCCCGGTCGGCGAGCACACGGTAGACGTCCTTGGCCGTCTCCTCCGCGCTCGACACCAGCGTCACGAGGTCCCCGACCACATAGCTGATGACACCCGTGAGGAGTGGGTAGTGGGTGCAGCCGAGGATCAGGGTGTCGACTCCCGCCTCGACCACCGGATCGAGGTAGCCGTGCGCGACCTCCAGCAACTCCGAGCCGCCGGTGACGCCCTCCTCGACGAACTCGACGAACCGAGGGCAGGGCCGGCTCATGACCTTGATGTGGGGCGCCGCGGCGAACGCGTCCGGGTAAGCCCGGCTCTCGTGCGTGCCCGTCGTGGAGATCACGCCCACCGCGTCGTTGCGGGTGGCCGCAGCCGCCCGGCGTACGGCCGGACGGATCACCTCCACGACGGGGATCTCGTACCGCTCCCGCGCATCGTGCAGGACCGCCGCGCTCGCCGTATTGCAGGCGATCACCAGAATCTTCACGCCGTGCGCGACGAGACGGTCGAGGCACTCCAGGGCGTAGCGGCGGGTCTGTGCGATGGGCCGCGGCCCGTAGGGCGCCCGCGCCGTGTCGCCGAAGTACGAAATCGACTCGTGGGGCAGCTGGTCCAGCACCGATCGGGCGACGGTCAGGCCGCCGTACCCGGAGTCGAAGATGCCGATCGGAGCGTCCACCACCTCATGCACTATGCCAGAGGCCCCGGACACGCCACGATGAACTCCGTCCGGGTGACACGTGACGTTGGTCGCCTCCGCCCGACGCGCGACCAGGACCAACGTCCGACGCGGCGCACCTCACCCGGACTCTTGCCGGGGGGCATCACGCCTCATGGTCGGCGCTCATCCGGCGCAGGAAGGTGCGGGTGCGCTCTTGGCGAGGATTGTGGATCACCTCGCGAGGAGCGCCCTGCTCCACGACCACTCCGCCGTCGATGAACACCACCTGGTCGGCCACTTCACGGGCAAAACTCATCTCATGCGTGACAACGATCATTGTCATGCCACTGCGGGCCAGCTCTCGCATGACGGCGAGCACGTCGCCGACCAGCTCCGGATCGAGAGCCGACGTGGGCTCGTCGAAGAGCATCAGCTTCGGGTCCATCGCCAGGGCTCGCGCGATCGCGACGCGCTGCTGCTGCCCGCCTGACAACTGGCCCGGGTAGGCATCGGCCTTGTCCCCCAGCCCGACGCGCTCCAACAGGTCCAGCGCGCGCGTCCGGGACGCGGTCTTGGACTCCCTGCGCACCTGGATCGGCGCCTCCATGACGTTACCCAGAGCGGTCATGTGCGGGAACAGATTGAATCGCTGGAACACCATCCCGATGTCGCGCCGCTGCGCGGACAGCTTCTTGTCGGTCAGCTCGTACAGTTCACCGCCGCGCTCCTGGTACCCCATGAGCTGGCCGTCGACCCAGATTCGGCCACCGTCGGCGCGTTCCAAGAGATTGATGCACCGCAGGAGCGTTGTCTTGCCGGACCCGGACGGCCCCAGGAGGCACACCACCTCGCCGCGCGACACATCCAGGTCGATGCCCTGCAGGACGTGGGTGTGCTGGAAGGACTTGGTGACGTTGCGCACCCTCACCAACGGTGGAGCCGTCGGAGGCGCCTGCAGGGAACCGGAAGCCATCAGGCACCCCCCATCCCGCCGGGGCGCGCGAAGCGGCGGTTGGCCTGCCGGCCCACCTTGGCCTCGCCGAAACCGCGGCCGAAATACCGCTCCAGATACGTTTGCGCGACCATCAACACCGAGCAGATGATCAAATACCACAGGCTCGCCGCGACGAACCCCGCCATCACCTTGAAGGTGGCGAACGCGATCGTCGAGGTCTGATAAAAGAGTTCGGTGATCACGGGCACCGCGATGAGCAGCGACGTGTCTTTCACCATCGCGATAGTCTCGTTGCCGGTCGGGGGCACGATCACGCGCATGGCCTGCGGAAGGATGATCCGCCGCATCGTCCGGCCGCGTGACATCCCCAGCGCCTCTGCCGCTTCCGTCTGCCCCTTGTCGACGGACAGGATGCCGGCGCGGGCGATCTCGGCCATGTATGCGGCCTCGGACAGCGCCAGACCGAGGACGCCCCCGGCGAGACCGCCCGTGATCGCCTTGACGTCCAGCTGGAAGAACGTCAGGTCGTGGGGCAGCCCGAGCCATCCGGCGAGCTGCTGCCCGAAGGGGAGTCCGACGTCGACGACGCTGTAGAGATAGCCCAGGCCGGTGCCGATCATGCCGAGGAGAACGTACCGAGGGATGGCGCGGAAGAACCACGTGTAGACGAAGGACACGTTGCGCAGCACGGGGTTCGGGCTGAGCCGACCGATCGCGATGGCGGTTCCCAGCGCGACGCCCAGCACCATCGACAGGACGGTCGCGAGGAGGGTGCCCTTGATCATGCCCTCGATGACCGGGGGTCGGAACATGATGTCAAAAGCGAGGGCGAAGTCCCACCGTTCGTTCGTCACGAACGAACTGACCAGCATGGCCGCGAGGATGAGCACGAACACAGTGGCCACCCAGCGCAACGGGTGGCGCACGGGCCGCGCGTGGATCGGCCCGGGCCGATCGTCGGAGTTCGGCGTCGTCCCCGGACTCTGGGGCTGGGTCATGCGCCCGGGTTGACCTTGAATTCGGTGATCGCGCCGGCCTCGTTGCCCCACTTCTTCAGGATGCGCTCGTAGTCGCCCGAGTCGCTGAGCTGCGTGAGCGCGCTCGCCATCGCGTCGGCGAGCTGAGTCTGGTCCTTCGGGACGACGATTCCGTACGGGGCGCTGTCATAGATGTCGCCGAGCTTCTCCAAGGTGCCGCCCGTCTGCTGGATGGCGTAGAGCGTGATGGGGCTGTCCGCGGCCATCGCGACCACCTTGCCGGACGCGAGCGCGGCCGTGATTTTGCTCTGCTGATCGTCGACGACCAGATCGATCGGAGGCTTGCCGCTGTCGGTGCACTTCTTGGTCGCGACGTTCATCTCCTCGTTCTGAACGGTGCCCTTCTGCACGCCGACGGACAGACCGCACAGGTTGCTGCGGTCGACGCTTCGGGGGTTGTCCTTCGCGGTGGCCCACAAGGTGCCAGCGTTGTAGTAGCTCACCATGTTGACCTGCTTCATGCGCTCGGCGTTGATCGTGAAGCTCGACATCGCGACGTCGTACTTGCCGCTGCCCACGCCGAGAAGGATGGTGTCGAACTGGGCCGGCTGCCATTGGGTCTTCACTCCCAGCTTGGCGGCGACCGCGTCGAGGATGTCAACGTCCGTGCCCTCGACCGTCTTGCCGTCCGCGGCGAGCATCTCGTTGGGGGCGTACGTCGGGTCGACTCCCACGGCGAAGTACCCGGCCTGCTTCACCTTCGCGGGCACGGCCGCCGCGAGCGCCTCGTCCTTGGCGATGGTCACGCTCGACGACACGTCGGTCCCGGCGGATCCCGAGGAGTCGGTTCCTCCACCGCAGGCGGCGAGCCCGAGGGACGCGATCGCGACCAGAGCGACGCTGCTGACGATGGTCCGTGAGGTACGCATGAGGGGCCTTCCGTCGAGCGGATCGTTGTGGCGTGTCGTCCCGCGGCCGTGTCCGGCGAACGTGTGCGGTTTACGTGGGTGGTGTACGTGTGCGCCGTACGTGGGTGGTGTACGTGTGTGGTGTACACGGCGTGACGACGTGCAGGGCGGTTCTGCGCACCATCGCGGGTCAGCGTACGCGCTGTGAGGCGACGTCATCCACCTTCGCCGCAGGCCAACCGGACCGCCTTGTGAGGCGTCGCCATTCGCGCGCATGGACCGACATCACGCGAGGCCGGCACGGGGCCCGACGAGTCGGCACACGTCGGCGGACGCCATCGCCACCTCGAAGGTCAGGACAGGCCGTCGAGCATCGCCATGGTCAGGGACTCCTGAAGCCACGTCAAAAAGTCGTACACCGAGAGCAGCCAGACGTGTTCCTCCTCGAGCTCGCCTGAGGCGGCCTGCCGTTCCAGTCGCGTCATGTCCTCGTCGTCGCGCAAGCCCAGGCGCTCCCCCACCACCAGTCGTACATCCGTGAGCGCGACCGTGACCACGCGCGCGCCCTCGTCGTCCAGGACGAGTTTCGCGCCGCTCGCGGCCTCCAGCGCGGTGATCGCCGCGGCCAGGTTCGCCGCCTTCGTCTCGCGCAGCCCCGGCCCCACGAGCCGTCGGAACTCGACCGCGATCAGCGGATCGTCCCGGTGGGCGTCGGGCAACAGTCGGTCCAACGCGGGGTCGCGGTCGGGAGCGTCCAGGTCCGCGCTCACCACGCCCGCGTCGATAGCCAGTCCGGCGTCGGCGAGCATCTGCTCGAAACCATCCTGTGCCACCTGCTCCGGGGGGGCCAGCAACTCCAGCACCTGCTGCATCAGCCAGGCAAGGACCGCCCGCTCCTCTTCCGACAGCCCCGCCACGTAGCCGCCCTGACGTCGCTTGAAAGCTCGTGCCACGCAGTCCCCCGCTCACCCTCGCCGCGCCTAATCGTCCTCTTGGAAGGTCGCCCACAAGCCGTACGCCTGCAGCGCCTCGGTGTGGCGTTCCATCAACTCCCGCGGACCGTTCGCCACGACCGCCCGACCTTTATGGTGCACGTCCAGCATCAACGCGCGGGCTTTGGCCTCCGGGTACCCGAAGTACGTCATGAACACCCACGTGACGTACGACATCAAATTGACCGGATCGTTCCACACCAGCGTGATCCAGGGGACGTCGACCTCCGGATCGGCCTGCTGGTCTGAGAGTTGTTCGGTCATGGGGGCGATCGACACGGATCAACAATAGAGTGCCCTCGTGACCGGCACCGCGCTCCTCACTGACCACTACGAGCTGACGATGCTGCAGGCCGCCCTGCACTCCGGTGCCGCGCACCGCCGTAGCGTGTTCGAACTCTTCGGGCGTCGGCTGCCCGAAGGTCGCCGATACGGCGTCGTGGCCGGCGTCGGCCGGGCGCTGGAGATGTTGGCCGCCTTCCGCTTCGGTGAGGCGGAGCTGGCCTTCCTCGCCGAGCACAAAGTGGTCGACGCGGCCACGCTGGACTACCTGGGTGACTACCGGTTCACCGGGCGGATGTGGGGCTACGCGGAGGGCGAGATCTATTTCCCCGGTTCGCCGCTGCTGATCGTGGAAGGCACGTTCGCCGAAGCGTGCATGCTGGAGACGCTGTTGCTGTCCATCTACAACCACGACTGCGCGATCGCCTCGGCGGCCTCCCGGATGGCCACCGCCGCCGGCGGGCGTCCCCTCATCGAGATGGGAGCTCGCCGCACCCACGAGCAGGCGGCCGTGGCCGCCAGCCGCGCCGCGTACATCTGCGGTTTCGCGACCACCTCCAATCTGGAGGCGGCACGCCGGTATGGGATCCCGAGCACCGGCACTGCGGCGCACTCGTTCACGCTCTTGCACGACAGCGAAGCGGAGGCGTTCACCGCCCAGCTGGACAGTCTCGGAACGCGCACGACGCTGCTCGTGGACACCTACGACGTGCGGGCGGCCGTCGACGTGGCGGTGCGGCTCGCCGGACCAGAGCTCGGCGCTATCCGCCTGGACTCCGGCGACCTGGTTACCCAGGCGCACGAGGTCCGCGCACAACTGGATGCGCTCGGCGCCACGAGGACGCGGATCGTGGTCACCTCGGATCTGGACGAGTACGCGATCGCGGCGCTCGCGGCGGCGCCCGTGGACATGTACGGGGTGGGGACCTCCCTGGTCACTGGGTCAGGACGGCCTACCGCCGGCCTGGTCTACAAATTGGTGGCGCGCGAGGACGACGCCGGGACAATGGTCAACGTGGCCAAGAAGAGCACCGACAAGAAGAGCGTGGGCGGACGGAAGTACGCCTTGCGTCGAGTGAACGCTTCCGGCGACGCCGAGGCTGAGGTGATCGGCATCGGCGAGGCGCCGCTCAACGACGGCAATGATCGAGAACTGCTGGTCGAGTTGGTCCGCGACGGCGAGGTGGTGACCGACAGCGGTGCCAACGCGGGGCGCTCTCACCACAAACGAGCGCTCTCCGAGCTGCCCGCCGAAGCCCGACGGCTCTCCAACGGAGAGCCGATCATCCCCACCGTCTACGCCTGACGCAGCACCCTCACGACAGGAGAATCCATGACTCACCCGACGCGCGCGCTGATCGTCGTCGACGTGCAGAACGACTTCTGCGAAGGCGGCGCGCTCGCGGTCGCCGGAGGGGCACAAGTGGCCGCTGACATCTCCGCGTACGTGGCGGCGCATCGCGACACGTACGCGGCCGTGGTGGCCACCGCGGACTGGCACGAGGATCCGGGGGCGCACTTCTCGGAGGTGCCCGACTATCGGGACTCCTGGCCCGCGCACTGCGTGGCCGGCACGCCGGGCGCCGCGTTCCATCCGGCCTTCGCATCCCAGGCCGTCGGCGCGGACGCGGTGTTCCGTAAGGGCCGACGGGTGGCCGCATACAGCGGTTTCGAGGGTTTCACCCGTGAGGAAGACCGCGACGTGGGGCTGGCGGCGTGGCTGGCCGATGCGGGCGTGACCGAGGTGGACGTGGTCGGGATCGCTACCGACCACTGCGTACGGGCGACCGCGCTCGACGCCACCCGGCACGGGCTGCACGCCCGGGTGCTCGTGGACCTGACGGCGGGCGTCGCCCCCGAGACCACCACGAAAGCACTGGCCGAGCTGCGTGAGGCGGGCGTGGAGCTGGCCGCATACCGCGCTGAGTGATCTCTTGGCGGCGTGATGCCGAAGATCGCGGTAGCTCTGTGGGCCTGGCTCGTCCGTGGGCCTGGCTCGTCCGTGGGAAAAGCGCGCATCCGGCAAACGTCAGGTTCACGTGCGGCGGGTGCCGGCACCAGTCACGAGGTGAGCGGGGCGTGCGGGCGAGGCGGCACCGTGACGCGGGACAGGACGAGGCGCGCGTACGCCTCCTCCCCCGCGGGCGACAGGTGGATGCCGTCGCCGTAGAACCAGTCGGCCTGTCCCTGCGCGGCCTCGTGCCAGTCGGCCAGCTGCACGTTGACGTAGTCGGGCACGACAGATCTGATCGACGCGACCGCCCGGGCCTCCCAGCTGCGCGGCACCTTCGGGGTGACAAGCACGACGCAGGGCACCTCGCTCAACGCGTCCAGCGCGTCGCGCAGGCTCTCTGGCGGCACCAGACCGTTGTCGCCGGTATGGATCACGACCACGTCCCCCTGGACGCGGCCCCCGCGCGCGTCGGCGGCGAGCGCGGGCAGCAGCTCCCAGGATTGCGCACCCTCCTGAGCGTGATTGGACACGGTCCCGGAGAAACGTTCGAGCGCCGGTTGGGCGCCGAGGGCGACCGAGTCCCCGTAGACGACCAGCGACAGGTCGGGACGCGGCGCTACCTGTCCGGGGGTCAACGACGGGACCGGTTTGGTGACGCGCGCGGGCTCGACGGCTGCCGGAGCGCGCGCGCCGGGCGCGTCCGCGTGCGGCGGGACGGACATCGCGAGCGTCAGCCCGATCACCGCCTGCGCGGCGGCAAGGCGGACCAGGTCCACCGACGGGACGACGAGCCGCCACGGCCACGCCCACCCGCGGGCACGGATGGGCTGTTCGACGAGGCGGTAGGACAGCTCGGCGAGCACCACCGTCAGCGTGAGGCGAAGCAGCAGGAGGCGCATCCCGCCGATCGGCAGATCCAGCTCCGGCCGGGTGAAGACGGTGACCGGCCAGTGCCAAAGGTAGAGCCCGTAAGAGCGTCGGCCGACGTACCGCAGCCCGCGCGCGGAGAAGACCCGCGCCACCGGCCCCGCCCTCGAGGTGACGCCGACCAGCACCAGGGTGACCAGCGCGACCGCCGCGAACCCGACCCGGTAGAGCACGATCGAGAACTGGTCGACCGCCGCGAACGCCGCCAGCAGAACGACGACGGCAGCGACCCCCGCCGCCGTGGCGCGCCGGCTTGCCGGTCGCAGCTGCGCCATGAGCGGCCCAAAACCCGCGCCGGCCCGATGGAAGGCGAGCGCGGCGCCGAGGAGAAGGCCGAAGGCATGGGAGTCGGCGCCGAAGTACCACCGACTCGGGTCTCCCTTCTCGGGCACCTGCGCGAGCGCGGAGCCGACCCCCATGATCAGCGCCGACGTGCACGCGAGCAAGACCGAACCACACACGAGGACCACGCGACGCGCACGGATGCGCGGCACCGCTGACATCACCCCGGCGACCACCAGCGGCCACAGCAGGTAAAACTGCTCCTCCACGGCCAGCGACCACAGGTGCTGCAGCACCGGCGGCCGGCCCGAGGCCTCAAAATAGGAGCGTTCGTGCAGGACGTACCACCAGTTCGAGGTGTACGTGGCCGCCGCGCCCACATCGCCCGCAAACAGGCCGAGTCGGTCGCGCTCGAACAGCATCATCAGCACCGTGCTGACCGCGATGAGAGCGAGAACCGCCGGAACCAGGCGACGGATCCGGGCTCGCCAGAACGCCCACAGGTCGATGCCCTCGACCGACCAGCGCGCCCAGAGCTGGCTGGAGATCAGGTAGCCGGACAACACAAAGAAGATGTCGACGCCGAGAAATCCGCCGCCGGCCCAGGGAGCCTGGAAGTGGTAGGCGAGCACGCCCGCGACCGCGAGCGCGCGAACGCCGTCGAGGCCCGGCAGGTACGCAGTCCGCCGGGGCCGCATGGCGTTCGGCGTGGTTGCGGTGGCGTTCCGGACCCGGCCTGCGATCAGCTGCCGATCTAGCACGTTCGTCACGCGACCCCCCCGATCCGTCCCGGTGTCCACCCCGGCAGCCGGGCTCGCGTGCGGCGCGTTCCGGTGGGGTCCCGATCATTCGAGATCGACAGTGCCACAAACGAACTGCTGCTTTGGGGAGCGCGCCGGTGTGTCGCGGCACGGAAGCGGTCGCGCGGGTCAGCGGGGCAGTTCGGTGGCGGCCGGCCGCTCGTCCAGCACGACCTCCGTGCCGCCGGCCAGGTCATGAACCGTGCGCCGGTTGCGATCGAACAGTCCCCGGCCGATGTCGATCAGGACGATGAATTGGCCCGCGGCGCTAATCGCCGGGGCGCCGCTCACGAGCCGACCGGCCACCTTGACCGCGCTGCGACGCGAGACTTCATCGAGGGTGAGCACCCGGCGCCCCGTGCGGGAACGGACCCGGATGCGCGCGGCCCGGCGGCCGAACGTGGTCCCGAACCGCACGAGACCGAGCGTCTCATACGCGAAATAGACCAGCGCTCCCACAAGACCCGCGATGGCGGCCACCGTCGCCACCTCGGGCGGGGCCACGGGTGCGGGCTGGCCCGCCAGCAACGCCGAGACGGCCGAGTTCCCCCAGCGCGTCACCTCCTCAGCGCGGGTGGACAGGAGTGGCACCAGCGGGAGCGATGACGCGACGTTGCAGATCAGTCCGTCGACGAGATACGCCAAAAGCCGCCGCCACCAGGGGGCAAGAAGCATGCCGTCGGAGGCCCGAGCGACGCGCCGAAGCGCTGCTGGTGTCGGCCTCGAACGGTGTCCGGCGCGGTCCCACGGCTGCGAGCCCGGCTGCGGCGGCGCTCCCCAGGTCGCACGGGCGCCCTGGCCGGCTGCGTCGTGATCCTGACGGGGCTCGGAGAGCCCGGGTGCGTCCGGGCCTTGCGCCACGTGCTCGGTCCACTGCCGTCCGTCCCAATACCGCACACGACCCGACTGGGCTGGGTCGTCGTACCAGCCGGGGTCAGGCCCACCGGGGTCAGGCGCGGACATGGCGCCATCCTTGCACGCGCGGCCGGGAACGACGGAAGGGCAGCACCCCCGGGTGCCCCGAGGGAAGGCCAGGTCAGCGGCGACCGACGAACCAGTTGCGGATCGTCGCGATCCGGCGCTTGACCTCGTCGTGGCTGGCGCTCTCCAGCGTGGGGCCGCCGCACTGGCGCCGCAGGTCGGCGTGAACGACCGCGTGGCGGGACCCACTCTTGCGCGCGTACGCGGACACGAGCGAGTTCAGCTCCTTGCGCGTGGCCGCGAGCGCGCGGTGCGCCGCCACAGGACCTGCGGCGGAAGCGGCAGTAGCGGAGGCGGTGGGGTGAGCAGATTCGGCGGGGTCGGACCCGTGCGCGGCCCCCCCGGGGGCTACCCCGCCGCGCGAGCGGGACCGCGCGCTACGGCGCTGCTGCTCAGCGAGCACGTGGGCGACCTGGTCCGGATCGAGCAACCCGGGCAACCCGAGGTAGTCGGCCTCCTCCGCGGAACCTGCCTCCGCACCGAACCCGTACTGTTCGGCGTCGAACAACACGTGGTCGAACGCCGCCTGGGATCCCAGCGCCTCAAACCCCGGGCCCTGGTCGGCGACGCCCGCCGTGTCGCGGTCGCGCTCGGCCTCGCGCAGCATCTCCTCCTCCGGCCCCCACATCTCCTCGCCGGGCGCGGCCGGCCGGTCGAGCACGTGGTCGCGCTCGGCCTCCAGCGCCGCAGCATGCGCCAGAATCCCCGGCACGCTGGGCAGGAACACGCTGGCCGTCTCCCCCCGCCGCCGGGTGCGCACGAAACGACCCACCGCTTGCGCGAAGAACAGCGGGGTCGAGGTCGCCGTGGCGTAGACGCCGACCGCGAGCCGGGGCACGTCCACTCCCTCCGACACCATCCGTACTGCGACCATCCAGCGCTGCTGCCCCCGCGTGAACGACTCGATGGACGCGGAGGCCTGGGGGTCGTCTGACAGCACGACCACAGGGCGCTCGCCGGCGATATCGCGCAGGATCCGGGCGTACGCCCGCGCCTGGGTCTTGTTGCTCGCGATCACCATCCCGCCCGCGTCGCTGACGTGCCGGCGGACCTGGGTCAGTCGCGTGTCGGCAGCAGCCAGCACGCTCGGAATCCACTTGCCCGCCGGATCCAACGCGGTGCGCCACGCCTGCGCCGTCGCGTCCCTGGTCAGCGGCTCGCCCAGCCTCGCCGAGATCTCGTCCCCGGCCCGGGTGCGCCAGCGCATCTCGCCGCCGTAGGCCAAGAAGATCACGGGCCGGACGACGCCGTCCGCGAGAGCACGCGCGTAGCCGTACGTGTAGTCGCTGGCGGAGCGGCGTAGCCCCTCCTCGTCGGCCTCGTACCTCACGAACGGGATCGGGGCGGTGTCGCTGCGGAAGGGGGTCCCAGTGAGCGCGAGCCGCCGCTTCGCCGGTTCGAACGCCTCACGGATCGCGTCCCCCCAGGTCAGAGCGTCGCCACCGTGGTGGATCTCGTCGAGGATCACTAGCGTGGGGACGGCCTGCGTCCGGGCCCGGTGCAGCGCGGGACGGCTGGCCACCCCGGCGTAGGTCACCGCAATCCCGTGAAAATCGCGACTCGTCCGACCCGCCGCATTCGTAAAACCGGGGTCGAGATGGATACCTACGCGCGCGGCTGCGTCGGCCCACTGGGTCTTCAGATGCTCGGTGGGCGCGACGACCGTGAGACTCCGGATGATGCCGCGGTCCAGGAGCTCGGTGGCCACGCGCAGCGCGTACGTCGTCTTGCCCGCCCCCGGCGTCGCGACCGCGAGGAAATCGCGCGCGTCGGCCTGCAGGTACGCCAAGAGCGCCTCCTCCTGCCAGGCGCGCAACCGGTCGGCGGTCCCCCACGGGGCGCGTTCGGGGAAGGCGGGCGGAAGGTGCGAGGCGGCAGCGGTACTCATGGCCGGAACACCGTAACCGACGCACGTGTCCCCACCGCGCCACCGACCGCCCGCGAGGACGGACCCGCAGGAGGACCCGTCGCACCCGGCGTGTCGATCACCGCGCTGCCCGCCCGACGTCGCTGGGGTGCGATGGCGTGCGCCTACTCCTCGCCATCAGCGGGCGGCTGCAGGCCCGCGTGGATCTCTTTGCACACCGGGCACACGGGGAAGCGCTGCGGATCCCGGCCGGGCACCCACACCTTGCCGCACAGCGCCACGACCGGTGTGCCACCCACGGCGCTCTGGAGGATCTTCTCCTTGCGGACATAGTGGCTGAACTTCTCGTGGTCACCCGGCTCCACGAGCTGCTCGTCGGTCGCGGTCTGCTGCCGTTCCAGCACACTCGTCGCGGTCTGAGGGCGAAGCGGTCCGTCCGGTCCGTACGGATCGAACGGGTCCAACGGGTCGCTGGTGGAGAAGTGCGGGGTGATCATGTCCCCCAGTGTACGAAGCGCGCGCCGCAGCTCCCCGGGTGCGGCGCGAACGCGCTCAGTTGCGTTCGGGGTCGTCGGGGAAGGAAGCGACCCAGGACAGGCGGCCGGGCTGACGACGCAGCACGGCCCGCCAGAGGTCGTGAGGTGCCTGAGTGAAGGCATCGATCGGCTCGGCGTCCACCACGTACCAACCGTGCGAGCCCACCTCGCTTTCGAGCTGGTCCGAGCCCCACCCGGAGTAGCCCACGAAGACCCGCACCCCGTGAGCCCGAGCGCGGATCCTTCCGGGCTCCGCGTCGAGGTTGACGACGCCGATCGCGCCTACGACCCGTTGCACGCCCCCGGTTGCCGGATCGTCTTCCTCGCCGGTGGCCCAGCCCAGGCCGAAGGCGGTGTCCAGGCCGACCGGGCCGCCCTGGAACATCACCGCGGGGCTCGTCAGGTGCGTCGACCAGCCAGGCAGCACCGCATCGACGTCCACACCGAGCGGCTTGTTCAGCACCAGCCCGTGGGCACCCTGCGCGTCGTGGTGGAGCACGATGACGACGCTGCGCCGAAACACCGGCTCCGTGATTTTCGGCGTGGCGACGAGCAGCTTCCCGGTCAGAAAGTCGGCCACGCTAGCGTGCTACCCCCGCGGGCCCCGACTCATGCGTGCGGTCGCGGCCGGGCTCTCCGACCGGGACCGGAAGGGACGCCGCTGGCTCGGCTGTCCGGGTCTGCGCCGCTGCTTCGGTGGGGTCAGGATGCGTCGGGCCCATTCCTCCGGGAGGGGCTCGCCGCTCGTCCGCCTCGCGCCCACCGCTATGAGCGCTTCGTCGCCGGGCGCGACCTCGACGGCTTCGCCCTCGACGCCGACGGCCTCCCAGATGCGCGCCATCTGACGCCGCTGGTGCGGCAGCGCCAGTACGACGACGCTGCCACTCTCCCCAGCCCGGGCCGTCCGCCCGGCCCGGTGCACGTACATCTTGTGGTCCAGCGGCGGGTCGACGTTGAGCACTACGGACACGTCATCGACGTGGATGCCTCGCGCCGCCACGTCGGTGGCGACCAGCACCGGCACGGAGCCGTCCCGGAAGGCCGCCAGCACTCGGTTGCGCGCTCCCTGGTGCAGGCCGCCGTGCAACGCCAGCGCTCGTACTCCCTGTTCGCGCAACTCCCCCGCGACCCGGTCGGCCGCCAGCTTGGTGCGCACGAACGCGATCGTGCGGCCCTGCCGATTGGTGACTTGAGCGGTGACGAGCTTCTTGTGACGTGGCTGGACAAGCAGCACGTGATGGTCCATGGTCGTCACGCTCGCCGTGCCCGACTCGGTCGCGTGGACCACGGGATCGGTCAGGTAGCGCTCCACCACCTCGTCCACCCCCCGGTCCAGCGTCGCCGAGAACAAGAGTCGCTGGCCACCGGGTGGCACCAGGTCTAAGAGCTCGCTGACCTCGGGCATGAAGCCAAGATCGGCCATCTGGTCCGCCTCGTCGAGGATCGCAATCTCGACGTCGTCGAGGGCCGCCGCCCCTCGCCCGATCAGGTCGATCAGTCGCCCAGGGGTGGCGATGAGCAGCTCGACGCCGCGGGTCAGGGCGGAGATCTGGTTCTCGTACGCGAGCCCTCCTGCGATCAGCTGGTGACGCAACCGGAGCTCACGTGCGAGCGGGCCGAGCGCGTCGCTGACCTGCATAGCGAGCTCTCTGGTCGGGACCAGCACGATCGCCCGCGGCCGGTTCGGGCGTGCCGGGGGGCGACCTGCAAGGCGGGCCAGCGTCGGGAGGCCGAAGGCGAGTGTTTTGCCCGAGCCCGTCTGTCCGCGGCCGAGGACGTCGCGCCCCGCGAGGGCGTCCGGGATCGTCGCGGCCTGGATCGGGAATGGTTCGGTGATCCCCTCGCGGACGAGCCGGCGCACCAGAGGCGCAGGAAGCCCCATGTCGGCGAACGGTCCGCTGGCCTCCGGCTCGCGCACCGGACCGTGATCCTGACCGGCGACCGGTGGACGGTCGCGGCGTCGCATCTTTTCCGCGTGCGGGTCTACGCGCGGATGACTCGGATGGCTCAGGTATCTCGGTGCACGAGTCGGCGCGTGGGCGCCCTGGCGGGGGGACCTATCCGCTCGCGGGGTGTCACCGGTGCGCGGGCCGTCGCCGCGCCGTTCCGTACGTCGGTCGCGGCCTCCGAGTCGGCCGTCCCCGCCGGAAGGTTGGCGTGGCTCCCACTCTCGGCGCACTGATCCGTCGCGGGCTCGTTCACCGTCACGACGCGGCTGTCCGTCACGGCCCCGTTCACCGTCACGACGCGGTGGTTGTCCCCCGCCGCGCGCCTCCCAGGAGCGGCCCGGCTCCCACCCGCCGCCCTGCTGGCGCCCGCGGTCCTGCTGACGCTCACGACCTGGGCCCCGTTCGAGAGGGGGCGCCTGTGCGCGCCGGTCGTACCGCGATGCGGCCTCGGCACCCTGTCGACGCGGCCCGCCCCCATCTGGCTGCGTCCGGTCGGCTCGGTAGCCACGAGGTGCAGCGCCGGCTGCCCTCGCTTCCCGAGGCGCCTGGCGGGCCCGGTTCTTCTGCGATGAGGTCCAGCGAGCTTTACGAGCGGGGGTGATCTTGGGGCGCGCCATACGAGTCCTGCCGGTCGGGGGTACGCCGACGATCCGCGGCGCTGCCGCGCGACGCACGGCTAAGACCGTCCATCTTAGGCTCCCGGGCTTCCGTCAAATCTCCACCGCACGTCACACGGCGTCCGCGCCGGGGAGGAATACACCCCGGGGTACCTCGCGTTGGCGCAGTCATGACGACGATTGCACTCACCGCTGACAACTTCGCAGAAACCGTGACCACCGACGGCATCGTCCTGGTCGACTGCTGGGCATCGTGGTGCGGGCCGTGCCGCCAGTTCGCGCCGATCTTCGAGGCCGCCGCCGAGAAGCATGACGACATCACGTTCGCCAAGGTCGACACTGAGGCGGAACGGGAGCTCGCAGCGCAGCTGCAGATCTCCTCCATCCCGACGATCTTCGGGTTCCGCGACGGTGTTCTGCTCTTCGGCCAGCCGGGGGCGCTGCCCGCGAACGACTTAGAGTCCGTCATCGAACAGCTTCGCGCGGTCGACATGGAGGCGGTCCTGTCGGAGATCGCCGCTCAGGGCTCAGACGCGAAGCCGCAAGACCCCGACGGGGCGGCAGGCTGAACACGTCCGCTTCCGCCCAGAGACCCACCCGCGTACCGCATACGAATAGAGCAACGGAAAAACCGGACAACAGGACAGCGTTAGAGCGAAAAACCACGACTAGGCCGCCGCTGTCAGACAGCGGCGGCCTAGTCGTACGGCTCCTGAGCCGTTGAGGCTCATGCCGTGCGAGGAAACGATATCCGCACAGTGAACGTGCCCCACGTGGTGGAGGTGGCGGGAATCGAACCCGCGTCCGATGATGCCAAAGCAGGACTTCTCCGGGTGCAGTGCGCTATGGAGTTTCTTGGCCCCGGCGCTCGCGCGCACACGTCCGCCGACAGGCCCAGTCGAGAAAGAGTCCCGCGTCGCCCCCCGACATGACAACGCAGCAAGCTACCTAACTGACGCCAGGAACTGAGTCGATAGCGAACTCAGGCTGACGGACTTGCCAGCTCGCTCAGGCGGCGAGGGCGAAGTCGGTGCGCTTGGAATCGGCACCTATTGTTTTGCTGGGAGCGTTGACGAGATAACCCAGCATCCTCGACCCGCTTCTCCTGGAACGACGATCACCGTCGAAACCGATCACCCCCTCGGATGGGGGCACGTCCCGCTGTGCAGTTGTCAACCTGTCACACGTTGTGTGCACCGTTTGCGTGAACCGACGTGTGGACCCGCGGGGCATACCCTCGGATGTATCAGGATACTCGCTTAACGGACACCGAGACCAGCGCATTCCCGGTCGTCGCGCGCGTGCTGGTCAGTCCTCCTCGAGCTCGCCCAGGTGGAACAGCCGCCCGTGGATCTCGCGGGCGGTGATCTCGAGGTAGTGGTACTTGTGCGTCGCCACCCACGGTCGCAGAGGCAGCGACTCGAAGAATTCCCGCTCGCTCTCGTTGTCCATCTCGCGGGCCGTACCGTAGATGATCACACTCTTGGCGATGCCGTCCTCGACGAGATCGAACTCGAAGGCGACCTTCTGGTTGATCGTCATCGCCAGAAGCTTGCTTCCGGCCCCGGTCCGGAAGTAGACCTTCCGGTCCCGGGCACAGAAGTTCAGCGGGACGATGTCGGGCTCGTTGGCCACGCTGAACGCGAGGCGTCCGAACTCGTGGCCTTCGAGCAGCTCCCAACAACCGTCCTCGTCCAGCGGCTCGACGATGTTCTTCGTCATGTCCTCGTCCTTCCACGCGTCGTAGCGTCGCGATCGCCCGCCGGAGCGCGTTCCGTTCCTGCGCGGCTCTGCTGGCAGCGTACGCGGCCAAGTGCGTAGGTGGGGCCGAGCGGGTGGGCAGCGGCGATGCTGGAGTGCTCGGCGGACCGGGCGCCGTTGGTCTGGGTTCTCTACGGTCAGCGAGGGCCGCGCTGGGACATCGCGCGGTCGGCTTCGAGCCGATCCTGACGCTCCCGCAGGGCGTGCCGCTTGTCGTATTCCCTCTTGCCCTTCGCCAGCGCGATCTCGACCTTGGCCCGGCCATCCTTGAAGTACAGCGACAGAGGTACGAGGGTATGTCCGGCCTCTCGTGTCTTGGCGGCCAGCTTCGCGATCTCATCGCGATGCAGCAACAGCTTTCGTTTGCGCCGCGCGGCGTGATTGGTCCAGGTGCCCTGCGTGTACTCCGGGATGTGGACCCCCTCGAGCCACGCCTCGCCGTCGCTGCTGATCGTGGCGAACCCATCGGCGAGTGAAGCGCGGCCCGCGCGCAGCGACTTCACCTCGGTGCCCTGCAGCACCAGGCCGGCTTCGAGGGTGTCCTCGATGAGGTAGTCATGGCGCGCCTTACGATTGCGCGCGACGACCTTGATGCCGGAGACCTTTGCCATGACCGATCACGGTACCCCCAGGGCCCACCCCGACGCTCCGCCGTTTCTCAAGGGAGCCCCGGGGCAGGTGCGAAGCCGCCCACACGAGATCAGAACCAGCCGCGAGGATTGACCGGGACGCCGTTCACGCGGACCTCCCAATGCATGTGGCACCCGGTGGACTGGCCGGTCGTGCCGACGCGGCCGATCAGATCGCCCTGTTTGACGTCGCCGGAGGTCCGTACGTACGCGGACATATGGTTGTACGTGCTGGCGACGCCGCCGCCGTGATCGATGATGATCTCGTTTCCGTAGCCGCCGGTCCAGGCCGCGCGGATAATCGCGCCGGCTCCGGAGGCGTACACCGGCGACCCGCAGTCGGCGCCGATGTCCAATCCTGCGTGCAGCTCGCTCGAAAAGAGCACCGGGTTGACGCGGTAGCCGAACTCCGAGGTGAACGGACCGCTCACCGGGACCGCGAACCGCCCCGTGGCGCGCTGCGGGCCGGCGGACGACACACCCGCGGAGCCCGGCGCCGTCACTCGAGCGGCGAGCTGGGCCTGGATGCGGGCGGACTCGGCCTGCAGTTCGTCGTAGCGGCTTTGCTCCTCGACGCGCTGCGCGGCCACGGCGGCGGCCTGCGACTTCTGCGTCTGCTCCAGGGCGCTCAGGTCGCTGCGGGTGCTGCTCGCTTCGGCCCGCGCTGCGTGCGCCTGCGCGACAGCTGCCTCTGCCTGTAGCGCCAGCGTGGCGGTCTGGCGGCGGGACTCCTCCAGCTTGCGCTGCTCATCCTCGGCAGCCGCACGCAACGTCGCGAGCTCGGTGAGGACGGCGTTCTGGTTGTCGTTGACCTTCTCGGCGACGTACATGTGGTCGGCGAGGTCTTGGGCCTTCGTCGTATTGAGGATGACCGCGAGGCGTTCCATCCCGGAGCCCTCGTACGCCTGGCGCGCGATGTTGTTCCGAATGTCGGTGTTCTTTTCGCGCTGCGCCTGGATCACCGCGATGCGGGCGACTCCGGCGGCCTCCTCCTTCTTGGCGGCGGCCAGCTGGCCCTCCAGCTGGGTCGAGCGCGCCTGGGCGGCCGTGGCGGCGACCTCGGCGCTGGCGAGGTTCACTTTGGCCTGGGCGAGCAGACCCTGCGTTTTCTCCAGGGCCAGCACGGCCTCCTGCGACTTCGCAGACAGGTTGGTCAGACGCGCGCGGGAGGCGTCGATCTGGGAACCTGCGCCCTGACCGGAGCCATCCTCCGCGGACGCTGGCGCTGCGATCGGACCCGCCGCGATCAGGGCGGCGCCGAGGGCCAGGCCACAGATCGCGCGGGTGAGCCGGCGGGTGGGGGGGCAGGGGACCCCGTACTCGCGCATCCTCACTGTGGAACCACTTTCATCGCGTCAAACGTCGGATTCAGAATCGAAATTTACTGTGTATCAGATGAATTCGTCCAATCTACCGGTGCTGAGGACTTCGACATAATGAACCGTACGAAGCAACCGACAACGTGCGTCGTCCGACACGCCCGCGATCCGCTCTCTTCATCTCGCCCGGCGACATCTCATCTCGCAGTACACCCGCAGCGGCCCGGTGGACCGCAGTTCCCATCGGCACCGACCCGACGAATCTGACGCGCAGTCCACGCCGCCCCGCAGCGTCGCGGCTCATACCCGGACGTACCGCACCAACGCGAGCCACGAGACCAACACGCCGACCACCAGCGCGAGGGCGACCACCGTCGGGGCGACCGCCCACACGTCGCCGACCCACACCCAGTGGAAATCCTGGAAGCGTTCGGCGAGCTGGCTGACCCCCACCCGGACGAGGACCCAGAGGGCTCCCACGGCCACGACGGCCCCCAGCAGTACCGCCAGCAGCGTTTCCATGACGAACGGCAACTGGATGGCCGCTTTGCTCGCCCCCACCACCCGCTTGATCGCGGTCTCTCGTCGGCGCGTCCAGGCCACCTGCCGGATCGTGGTCGCAGTCAACAAGACGGTGCACAACAGCATGACCCCGGCAAGCCCCCAGGCGGTGAGGCGTAAGAAGTCCATGACCTTGAACAGCGGCTCCAAGATGGCGCGAATGTCCTTGACCGACGCCACCCCCGGCGCCCCGGTGAACGCCGTGTTCATGCGGTCGTAATCCTGCGGGTCCGACAGCTTCACGCGGTAGGACGCGGGGATCGCCTCTTGGGGCGTGTCCGCGAACGCAGGGTTCGTGAACTGCTCCTTAAAGCGGGCGTACGCCTCGTCCTGGCTCTCGAAGATGACCTCCTTGACGACCGGCTTCATCGCCTCCAGGTCGGCGCCGACCTTGGCGCTCTCCGCCGGGGTGACCGCCGCACCGTGGCAGTTGAACTCGCTGGAGTTCCTCGTGCACAAATAGATCGTCACCTCGACCTTGCCGTACCAGTACCCCTTCGCCGTCTCCACCTGGCGTTGGGCCAGCAGGCCCACCCCGAAGAACAACAAAGACACCGCCGTCACGATCACCACCGAGATGGCCATCGAGGAGCTGCGCCGCAGCCCGTTCCACGCCTCCGCGAGCAGAAACCCCGGCCTCATCGCACACCCCCGTACACGCCGTGTTCCTGGTCACGCACTACGGCCCCCGCGTCGAGTTCGATGACGCGGCGTCGCAGCTGGTTGACGATCTCGTCGTCGTGCGTGGCCACCAGCACGGTCGTGCCTTGGTCGTGGATGCGGTCGAGTAGCGTGACGATCTCGAGTGACGTACCCGGGTCGAGGTTGCCCGTGGGTTCGTCCGCGAGCAGCAACACGGGACGCTTCGCCACGGCGCGCGCAATCGCGACCCGTTGCTGCTCCCCACCGGACAACTCGTGCGGGAACCGCTTGGCCATGCCCCCCAACCCGACCAGGTCGAGGGTCTGCGGAACGATCGCCGCGATCTGGGGGCGCCTGGCACCGAGCACATGCAGCACGTACGCGACGTTCTGGTAGACGGTCTTGTCCGCCAGCAGCCGGAAGTCCTGGAAGACCACGCCGATGTCGCGCCGCAACGCCGGAATGGAGCGTCGCTTGATGGTGGACAGGTTTCGCCCGGCCACCTCGACCGTGCCGGAGGTGGCCTTCTCCTCGCAGAGCAGCAGTCTGAGCAGCGTGGTCTTGCCCGATCCGGAAGCGCCGACGAGGAACGCGAACTCCCCCGCCGCCAGGGTGAGCGACACATCGTCGAGCGCGGGTCGCAGGGCTTGGCGATACCTCTTGGTGACGTTGACGAGGGTAATCATGAAGCCCCTGCCCTCACGGTGCGTGGTGCCCCGGCCGCGCGCACGCCTCCGACGCGCCGCGCCGCCACAGGGCCGGTCGCGCTCGAGGGTACGTCCGAAACCTCGACGGATGTCGGACGGGGCCTGCGTTCGGCGTTGCGCCACAAGGTGTTTCGATCTGTGGCACAGCCCGGTACCAAATGCCGCCAGGTGGCGAGCCCCCGGGTTGCCCCGCGAAAACCCCGGACGCCTCGCGACAAGGTGGGGGCGGCACATGACACCATGGCGCCATGACCTCTCCGCGAACCATCGGTGTGACGGAGCTCGCTCTCCGAGATGCGCACCAGAGCCTCATGGCCACCCGCATGGCCATGGAGGACATGATCGGCGCGTGCGCCGACATCGACCAGGCCGGCTACTGGAGCGTGGAGTGCTGGGGCGGCGCCACGTTCGACGCGTGCATCCGGTTCCTCAATGAGGATCCCTGGGAGCGGCTGCGAACCTTCCGTGAGCTGATGCCCAACAGCCGTCTGCAGATGCTGCTGCGCGGGCAGAACCTGCTGGGATACCGCCACTACGGCGACGACGTGGTCGACCATTTTGTTCAGAAGGCCGCCGAGAACGGGATGGACGTCTTCCGGGTCTTCGACGCGCTGAACGACGCGCGCAACCTGGAACGCGCGATGGCCGCTGTGAAGCGGTCCGGCAAGCACGCGCAGGGAACGATCTGCTACACGGTGAGCCCGCTGCATACCGTCGACGGGTACGTCGAGCTGGCTCGCCAGCTGCGCGACATGGGCGCCGACTCCCTCGCGTTGAAAGACATGGCGGCGCTGCTCAAGCCCCAGCCGGCCTTCGACATCGTCAGCGCGATCAAGGCCGAGCTGCCTGATATGCAGGTCAACCTGCACTGCCACGCCACGACCGGCGTCACGTTGGTCTCCCTCATGAAGGCCATCGAGGCCGGCGCCGACGTGGTCGACACGGCCATCTCCTCGATGTCGCTCGGCCCGGGTCACAACCCCACCGAGTCCCTGCAGGAGATGCTCGAGGGCACCGGCTACGTGGCCGACCTCGACAAGATGCTCCTGCGCAGTGTGAAAGACCACTTCGCCGAGGTGAAGCCGAAATACACTCAATTCATGTCGTCGTTCACGGTGGACACCGACATCTTCGACAGCCAGATACCGGGCGGCATGATCTCCAACATGGAGGCCCAGCTCAAGCAGCAGGGCGCCGGGGACAGACTGCGTGAGGTGCTCGAGGAGGTCCCGCGGGTGCGCAAGGCCGCCGGATACCCGCCGCTGGTGACCCCGTCCAGCCAGATCGTCGGCACGCAGGCGGTGTTCAACGTGCTGATGGGCGAGTACAAGGTGTTGACCGCGGAGTTCGCCGACCTGATGCTCGGCTACTACGGACTCACGCTCGGCGAGTACGACCCGCAGATCGTCGCCAAGGCCAAGGAGCAGACAGGCAAGGAACCCATCACGCAGCGGCCGGCGGACCTCATCCCGGCCGAGTGGGACGGCCTGCGTACGCAGGCCGAGCAGGCCCAGGGGTTCAACGGTTCCGACGAGGACGTCCTCACCTACGCGATGTTCCCGAAGGTGGCCGAAGGCTTCTTCAAGACCCGGCCCGAGGGCCCGAAGTCGGTGGCCCAGGACCCCGCGGAAGTGGCGGCCGCAAAGGCCGCGGCGAACGGCGACGGCAAGGCCGGACCGGTCCGCGGCCCCATCACATACGACATCACCGTGGACGGACGCACCCACTCCGTCGCGGTGACGCCCGCCTGACCTGGTCGGACCTCGACCTCGACCTCGACCCGCCTGATCCGACTCGACCCGCCTGACCTGGCCCGACTCGACATGGCCCGACCCGACCACTCGACTCCGACGAAGGACCAACAACCCATGGCGCCTCACCAAAAAACGATGGCAGAGCGCATCGAAGAGTTGCGCGAGCGTCGCGCGACCGTCGAGGCGGGCGGCGGCGAGAAGCGTCACGCCAAACAACACGAGCAGGGCAAGCTGACGGCCCGCGAACGCGTCGACAACCTGATCGATCCGGGCACGATGGAGGAGACCGGCCTCTTCGCCCAGCACCACTCGACGCTGTTCGGGATGGACAAGGCGGTCATGCCCGCGGACGGCGTAGTCACCGGCGCCGGCCTGGTGATGGGTCGCCCGATCCACTTCGCGAGCCAGGACTTCTCCGTCGCAGGCGGGTCCGCCGGCGAGGTGCACTCGCTCAAGGTCGCGGACGCCATGCACGCGGCCATGGAGACGGGTACGCCGTTCGTCTTCATCAACGACTCGGGAGGCGCGCGCGTCCAGGAGGGCATCGACTCCCTGTCCGGGTACGGCAAGGTCTTCTACGAGAACGTCGCGCTGTCCGGAGTGGTCCCGCAGATCTCGATCATCGCCGGACCGTGCGCGGGCGGCGCCGTCTACTCCCCCGCGCTGACCGACTTCATCATCCAGACCGAGAAATCGCGGATGTTCATCACGGGTCCCGACGTCATCCGCAATGTCACGGGCGAGGATGTCAGCGCGGAGGCGCTCGGCGGCCCGCAGGCCCACATGGGCCAATCCGGGGTGACCCACTTCGTGGCTCAGGACGACGAGCAGGCGCTGCTCATCGCCAAGAAGTTGCTGAGTTTCTTGCCGAGCAACAATACGGAGGATGCGCCCTATGTGCCCGGGCACACCACCGTCGAACCCGACGAGGCCCTCGACCACGTGATCCCGCTGGACCCCAAGAAGGCCTACGACGTGCGCGAGGTCATCCTGCGCATCGTGGACTCGCACGACTTCCTGGAGGTCCAGGCGGGCTACGCGATGAACATGGTGATCGGCTTCGGACGGGTCACCGGACGCACGGTCGGCTTCATCGCGAACCAGTGCAACCACATGTCGGGGGTCCTGGACATCAACTCCTCCGACAAGGCGGCCCGGTTCATCCGGTTCTGCAACGCGTTCAACATTCCGCTGGTCACTCTGGTCGACGTGCCCGGCTTCCTGCCTGGAGTGCAGCAGGAGTATGGCGGCATCATCCGGCACGGCGCCAAGATGCTCTTCGCCTACTCCGCGTCCACGGTCCCGAAGGTCACCGTGGTGTTGCGCAAGGCCTACGGTGGCGCGTACCTCGCCATGTGCGGCAAGGACCTGGGGGCCGACCGGGTCTTCGCCTGGCCGACCGCGGAGATCGCCGTGATGGGCGCAGAGGGAGCCGCTGGCGTGGTGTTCCGGCGCGAGATCGCCGAGGCGGACGACCCGCAGGCGAAGCGGGCGGAGTTGGTCGACATCTACCGGGAGGCGTTCTCCACCCCGTACGTGTCCGCGGCCCGTGGACTGGTGGATGACATCATCGAGCCCTCGCAGACCCGGCTCAGCATCGCCCGCGCGCTGGAGGTGCTCGCCAACAAGCGGGACCAGCGTCCCCCGAAGAAGCACGGCCTCATCCCGCTGTGAGCCAGGCCCAGACGAGGGAGCCACGAAGCCAGGAAGGACACGACATGGGCCAGACCACCCCGGACGTTGCGGCGAGCGTGGACGAGTTGCGGGAGCAAGTTGCCGAACTCACCGAACGCCTGAGTTCGTTGGAGGCACGCCTAGAGGCGTTCCACCCATCGGCCGCGGTGCCCGAGGAGGTGCTGCTCGCGATTAGCGCGGCCTGCGCCGCCTACCTCGGCTACCGCGCAAAGATCAAGCAGGTCCGTCTGCGTCGGCAGACATCGTGGGCGCGGCAGGGCCGCTCCGACGTCCATCACTCGCACGTGATCCGGTAGGAGAAGCACACGATGAAGCTCAAGGTGACGGTGAACGGGATGGACTACGACGTCGTCGTCGAGGTCGAGGAGCAGCCCATCCCCGACATCGGATCGATCCTGTTGGGCACCACGTCGTCGTACGGGATCACCCCCACCGCGGCCAAGGCCACAGCACTGTCCAGCAACGCGCTGACCGCACCGATCTCCGGCACCGTCGTGACGATCCTCGTGTCCGAGGGCGACACGGTGAAGGGTGGCGATACCGTCGTCGTCCTTGAGGCTATGAAGATGGAGACCGAGATCACCGCGCCTGCGGACGGGACCGTGGCCCGCGTCGACGTCGCCGTCGGCGATACCGTGCAGGGTGGCCAGCCGCTGGTGCAGTGGGCCGAGTAGACACCGCGCGTCCCTCGCGTTGCCGGGGGATCGGTTCATGACGAACCGATCCCCCGGCAACGTTCACTGACTCCGAGCCCTGGCGCGGTCCACGCGTCATGGCCCGTCAGCGTGTGTCAGGTGTTGGCCCTTTCCTGACTGCGCTTCTGGCGGATCCCCGCCTCCAGGAACGCGTCGATGTCGCCGTCGAAGACTCCGGAGGTGTTGCCCACCTCGTACTCGGTGCGCAGATCCTTCACCATCTGGTACGGGTGCAGCACGTAGCTGCGCATCTGATCACCCCAGGACGCGGTGATTACGCCGGCCAGTTCCTTCTTGGCCGCCGCCTCCTGGTCCTGGCGCAGGAGCAGCAGCCGAGACTGCAGGACGCGCAGGGCGGCAGCGCGGTTCTGGATCTGTGACTTCTCGTTCTGCATCGACACGACGATGCCGGTCGGGATGTGCGTCATCCGCACCGCCGAATCCGTCGTGTTGACGCTCTGGCCGCCGGGACCGGAGCTACGGAAGACGTCCACCTTGATCTCGTTGTCGGGGATGTCGATGTGGTCGGTCTGCTCGATCAGGGGGATCACCTCGACGGCCGCGAAGCTCGTCTGCCGCCGTCCCTGGTTGTCGAACGGGCTGATCCGCACGAGCCGGTGCGTACCGGCCTCGACGGCGAGATGCCCGTAGGCGTAGGGCACCTTCACCTCGAACGTCGCCGACTTCAGGCCGGCCTCCTCCGCGTGGGAGGTGTCGAGCACGGCCGTGGGGTAGCCGTGCCGTTCGGCCCAACGCAAATACATCCGCAGCAGCATCTCGGCAAAATCTGCCGCGTCCACCCCGCCGGCGCCCGCGCGGATGGTGACGACGGCTTCGCGCTCGTCGTACTCTCCCGAGAGCAGCGTTCGGACCTCCAGCTCCCCCACGGCTTTGCGCAGCTTCTCCAGATCGGCCTCGGCCTCCGCCATGGTTTCGGCGTCGCCGCCGTCCTCGGTGCCCATCTCGACCAGGACCTCGAGGTCCTCGATCCGACGGTCCATCCCGTCGATGCGTTCCAGTTCGACGTTCGCCCGCGACAACCGGCTCGTCACCGACTGAGCGCGCTCCTGGTCGTCCCACAGGTCCGGCGCGCTCGCCTGCGACTCCAAGTCGGCGATCTGCTCACGCAGCCGCCCGACGTCGATCACCTCGCGCACCGTCTCCATCGTTTGGCGAAGGTCCCGGATATCTGCCGTGAAGTCGGTGGCCACGAAGCCCGAGTCTACGTCAGGGTCGACGTGGCCCCGGGAGGGCAGCCGCGCCGGATCGCGCCGGGCGGCCACGCCGACCTGCACAGACGGGCCACTGCGCCCGCGGGATGGTCACGTCGCATAGTGACGGCGGCGACTCCGGGCGAGTGGATGGCCACGTTCACAGGATCGGCTGCATTCGGGCGAGCATCCGCTCTCCGACGCGAGGGAGCCAGCCGCGACCCTCCCACTCGGCCAGCGTGAGCTGTCGGCAGTTGGACAGGTCCCTGTCGAAGACGACCTCCATGTGCGCGGCCTGCTCGTCGCTGTACAGCTCCAGGTTCACTTCGTAGTTGCCGATGAGGCTCAGCCGGTCGATGTTCGCGGTGCCCACGGTCGACCACCGTCCGTCCACCGTGGCGGTCTTCGCGTGGACCATGGCGTCGCGGAAGAGCCAGATCGACACGCCTCCTTGCAGGAGGGTCGTGTAGTAAGAGCGCGCTGCCCAGTCCGCGACGATGTGATTGCTGTACTCGGGCACGAGGATCCGCACGTCGACGCCGCGCCGAGCGGCCGCCAGGAGTGATCTGAGGATCTCCCGGTCGGGCAAGAAGTACGCCTGGGTGATGTAGACCCGGCTCATGGCCCGATCGATCGCGTCGAGGTAGAGGCCTCGCACGGGAAAAAGCATGCGGTTGGGCGCGTTGCGCGCCGCGCGGATCCGAGCCTCCCATTCGCGCGCCCCGCGGTCGTCCAGCTCGGGGCGCACCCGTCGCCGGTGTTCGTTCCAAAAGTCGACGAAGGTGTTCTCGATCTCCCAGACCGCCGGCCCCTCCACACGCAGGTGCGTGTCGCGCCAGTCCGTGGCGTACAAGGCGCCGATGTTGTAGCCGCCCACGAATCCGATCTGATGGTCGACGACCAGGATCTTGCGGTGGTCGCGCCCCGAGTAGCGGATCCCGGGGCGGAGCATCCCGAGCCGGAACACGGGGTAGCGGTAGACGTGCATCGTCTCGGGGAAGTCGAAGAACCGGGGATCGACGACGAGGTTCGCGAAGTGGTCGTAGATGAGATAGACGGAGACGCCACGGGCCGCCGCGTCGATGAGGGCCCGCTTGAACTCCGCGCCGACGTCGTCGCCCTTCCAGATGAACGTCTCCATGAAGATCGTCTGGCGGGCCCCACGAATCGCCGTCAGCATGTCGTCGAAGAGATCGACGCCGTACGTGTACGTCGTCACCGCCGACCCGGCTACGTCGACGGTCGTCGGTGGCGTGCGCGGGAACTTGTTCGCCGGGGGGGTCCGGCGCTTGCGGATCTCGTCGATCGCGATGACCGTAGCCGCTGCCCCGACATGCAGGGTCCCGAAGACACCCATCGACCAGGCGGCGGCCCGGAACGCTCTGGAGTGGTCCGGACGCAGAGGATCGCGCATATCCGCGAGGTTACCGCGCAGACGCACGGGTCAGCGGTCGGGCGGTCGATGTCACGGTCAGGGTGACCGGCCCGGCGACCGCGGCTAGCAGCCCGCCCCCGAGCGGCAGCACCACCTCGCCGGTCAGCACCACCTCCGCCGTCCCCACCTGGGCTCCGAGCCCGGCGCGCTCCAACCGCCACGAACCGATCGCCTCGGGGCGTGCGACCTGCGCCAGCGAGCGCTCCGCGCTCTCGCGGACAACGTCGTCGGACAGCGGGAGGGTCCCACGCACCCCACCGCCGTAGATATCCACCTCTCGCGCCTCGTCCGCAGCGTCGAGCGCGGCGGCGTCGGCGACGTCGTAGAGGCGTACGCGGGCCAGCTGCACCGCCGTCACGTTGACCACTCCGACCACGAGGGTGAGCGCCAAGACGCAGGCGCCCAGGATGAACACGGTGATCTGGCCGGCGACGCCGGGATCGCGTCGCCCGCGTCCACCGCGTTCCCGCCGCCATCGCGTCCCCGCCATGTTGCGTCCCCGTCGTGCCGCGTCACCGTTCACGGAACCTGTCGACCGCCATCGCGTGCGTGGCTTCGACACTGATCCGGCCGCCGAGGCTGTCGGCGAGCAGCGCCGGAACCAGCGGCAGCTCCACCTCCAACCGGACCTGCGTCTCGACACGCGCGTTGGGGGTGAGGCACGGGTCGGCCGCGCACCTCAGCGTGACCGAGCCCGACGCGAACCCGTGGTCCTCGAACGCCGGTCGCGAGGCAGCTTCTGCGCGCGACTGCAGCGACGCCCCCGGCGGGGCGGTGACGGCGGCGCGCGCCGCCTCCCGAGCGGCGCCGGTCACCGCGTACGTGGCGGCCTGCACCCGCCCGATCGTCAGAACGAGGTAGACGATCGGCACCAGCAGCAGCACCGCGAGGAAGAGAAACTCGACGACCGCGCTACCCGCCTCCGGCGAGCCGGCAGGTCGCCCTCCACAGGTGCTCGCGCCGCCGCCGGTCTTCACGCCGACGCCTCGGTGAAGGCCCGGCCCCGCACGCTGACGGTTGAGCGCGGCCCCCACCAGGCCACCAGTGGCAGTGGGGCGGACACCTCCACACCGACGAGCGTCACTTCCCC
>CAJDVG010000010.1_pt1 | contig 39803 bp, 34 predicted proteins | sample 7391321 | NCBI WGS metagenome assembly CAJDVG01 (sample SAMEA7055706, study PRJEB34461) | soil metagenome | biome: terrestrial ecosystem; feature: Peninsula; material: soil | place: Antarctica | collected 2016
CCGTGGAACGGCACCGCTAGCTGCCCGCCGTGCGTGTGGCCGGCAATGATCATGCCCGCCCCGTCGCGGGTCATCGCGTCCAGAACGCGCTGGTACGGGGCGTGCACCACGCCCACGGTCAGGTCGGCCGCCGGATCCGCCGGGCCCGCGACGTCCTCGTACCGGTCGTACCCCACGTGCGGGTCGTCCACCCCCACCAGCTCCAGCTCCAGACCCCCGACGCTCAGGGGCGCGCGGACATTGGTCAGATCCAGCCATCCCTGCGATGCCAGGCCGGCGGCCAGCGCCTCGGTCGGCAACCGCGGCGTCTTGGGCTCCTGGTACGCGCCGAACAGGTACCGTGCCGGGTTCTTCGGCGTCGGCGCAAAGTAGTCGTTCGACCCCATGACGAACGCGCCCGGCAGATCCAGGAACGGGGCCATCGCGTCCAGCAGCCGCGCGAGCCCGACGATCCATGCAACCTTGCGCTTCTGCGTCGGCATCAGGTGGATGTCGGACACCTGAAGGATGCGCAGCGGCTTCGCACCCCGTGGCAGGACGGGCGCGGTGCGTTCCCGCAGCACGAACGCATTGCGCTCGACCATCGTCGCGTAGGCCAGGGCGACGCCGGCCGCGCCCGCGAGTCGCAGGGAGGTCTTCGTCAGCGTCTTCATCGCGGGCCATCTTCGCAGAGCGCCCGACGGGACGGTCCGCTCCCCGGGTATCACGGCCGTGCCGCACGTCGCCGCCAGGCCGACGGTGTGCCGCGGTGTGCGACGGTGTCGCGTCCGGAGGAGGCGGCGTGGCGGTTACCTGACGGACGGAGTCGGCGCGGTGACCCGGGGGGTGCGGGCGGGGACGGAGGGTGCCGGTGCCGATGCGCCGGGCCGCGTCGTGCTGGGACGAACCGTGCTGGGACGAACCGTGCTGGGCACGCTCCGCGTCGGGGCCGGAGCCCGGGGCGCGGGCGCCTGCCGGGGGGCCACCGGAGGCGGCGGGGGCTGCTGCCCCGGCCACCAACCTGATGCCACGGTCAGCGTGACCGTCTCGCCCTCGGCGACCTCGGAGCCAGCTGCGGGGTCGGTGCGGACCACCTGATCCCACGCCAGACCTTGCTCGGAGACGCGCTGGCCGGTCTCCACGTCGAGCTTCATCGAATTCAGAGTCGAGATCGCCTCCTGCCGGGAGGTCCCGCGCAGGTCGGGCACGACCAGCTTGCTGTCGCCGCTGTCTCGCGACACGATCCGGAACGGCTCCTTGGGCAGATCCTTGGACGCCGCCTGCAGGATCTCACGCCACAACGGGCCGGCGAGCGTCGCGCCGTACAGCTGTCCGTAGTATTGGCCGCCGATGTTGACGCCCTCCATCGAGCGCCAGTAGTTCGGGCGGCCCACCCACACGGCGGTCGACCGCTGGGGGGTGTACCCGATGAACCAGGTGTGCACGCTCTCATCGGAGGTGCCCGACTTCGCGGCCACCTGCCGGCCGTCCGTGAAGGGCACTCCGGACCAGCCGGGGACGGTCCGAAGGATCTGGGTCGTGTCGTACGCCACCCTGGGACTGATGTCGGTGTCGCGGCAGGTGCCCTCAGGCAGGGCCAACTGCTGCCCGTCGTACGTCGTGATGGAGTCGACGGGGTGGGCCTGGCAGTACTTGCCGCCTGCCGGCAGCGTCGCGTACGACAAGGCCATCGTCAGCGGGGAGGCGTTGTCCGAGCCGAGCACGATGCTCGCAGGGCCGGTCCCGTAGTCCTCGCCGTCGCCCTGGTGCAGGCCCATCTGCTTCATCGTGGCCTTGGTCCCGCAAATGCCGATCTTGGTCGCGAGGTCGGCGAACGCCGTGTTGACCGACCACATCGTCGCGTTGCCCAGCGACATCCCGCCGCCGACGGTGCCCTCGACGTTGCGGACCGTCCACGGGCCCGCGGTGATGCCGCAGTCGCTCGCGCGGAACTGGTTCGCGTAGTACGTGGCCCCACTCGGCGCCGCGTAGACCATGGACGAGCGGGACTTGCCCTGCTTGAGGGCTTCCACGATGGCGTACGTCTTGGAGGTCGAGCCGATGTGGAACCCGCCGGACTGCCCGTACTTACTGTCCACCGACCAGATGACGTCCGTGCTGCTCGCGGAGGATTGGGCGATCGAGAGGACCCGCCCGGTGCCCGGCTCCACGACGGCGGCGGCGGCGCCCACGTCCTTCTCTTGCCGGGAGGGTACGCGGTTGGTGAGGATCTCCCGGGTCTCCTTGAGCAGTTTGACGTCGAAGCTCGTCTTGATCGTGAGGCCGCCTCGCATCAACGTGGCCTGCCGGTCGGCCATGTCCGCACCGAGCGAGGGCACCTCCTGGGTCAGCCAGGAACGGACGTACAGGCAGACCCACTTGTCGGCGGCAGACTCGCAGGACGCCTTGAGTGGCTGCGGGTCGAGCGTGATGGGCTTGGCGGACTCGGCCTTGACCTGAGCGTCGGTGATGGCGTCGACCTGCGCCATCCGGACGAGCACCTCGTTGCGGCGCGCCAGGGCCGCGTCGTAGTGGGTGATCGGGTCGGTGACCCCCGGCCGCTGCGCCAACCCCGCGATCGTTGCTGCCTGGTTGAGGTTCAGGTCTTTGGCGTGGACCCCGAAGTAGCGCATCGCGGCGGCTTCCACCCCGTAGGACTGGGCACCGTAATACACGAGGTTCAGGTACCCCTCCAGGATCTGCTCCTTGCTCATCCGCTTCTCGAGCTCGATGGCGTACTTGATCTCCTGCATCTTGCGCACGATCCCGGCGAGGCCGCGCTGCTCCTCCGCAGCGGCCGCCCGGTCCGAGTCGCCCTCGCGGAGCGCGTTGGTGACCAGCGACTTGCGTACGTATTGCTGAGTGATCGTGGACCCGCCCTGCGTGTCGCCGCGCAGGGTCGCCACGACGGCGCGCATGAGGCCGCGGGTGTCCACGCCGCCGTGCTCGTAGTAACGATCGTCCTCGACGGCGACCTGCGCCTGGGCCATGATCGGCGCGATCTGCGCCAGGGGGACGACCGTGCGGTTCTCTTCGTACAGGGTCGCGAGCTCGGTACCGTCGTTCGCGAGGATCCGTGTCTGCTGGGCGAGGACCGGCGTCGTGAGCTCCCGTGGCAGCGCGTCGAACGTGCCCACGGCCTGCTTAGCGATGATTCCGACTCCGCCGACCACCGGCACGGCGACGCCCGCGGCGAGCAGCCCGGCCACCATGGAGGTCGCCACGAAGGCAGCCAACAGGCTCATCACGTTGGTCAGTTCGTGGTTCCGGCGCCGCATGAGGACAGCGTACGTTGCCGTTCTGTCAACGCCCGCCGCCATGCGACGGGCGGGTCTGGGCGGAGCCGTCGGCTCCCTCCCGGCATCGGATCGATCCCGTCGAAGGTCAGTCGAGTGGGACGATCGACCAGAACTGACTAGTCTGTTGTGACTAGGCGCCAGGCCCCCCCGGGGGATGGGCAGACGCCGGGCGGCCGCGTAACGTGTGTCGTACTGACGAGGTGTCCCGCCAGGGCGGGCCGAGGTAAGGGTAGGGCAGACGTGGGCAATGGCGCTCCCGTGGAATTGAGCGATGCGACGACGTGGACCATCGAATGGACGCCCTTAGCGGCGTGCCGCGGCTCCGCACCGGACGATCTCTTTGTGCAGGGCGCCGCACAGCAGCAGGCCAAGCAGGTCTGCCAGCGGTGCCAGGTCGTCGCGGAATGTCTCGCCGACGCCCTCGACAATCGCACCGAGTTCGGCGTCTGGGGGGGCATGACCGAGCGTGAGCGGCGGGCGATGCTGCGCCGTTACCCCAAGATCAAGTCCTTCCGCGCGCTGTTTCAAGCTGATCGCATCCGTCGGGTGGGCTTCACCGCCTGACGCGGGCGGGCTGCCCGGCGGGTGGACGTTGGCGTGACCCTCAGCGTTCCTGCTGTCGTGACCCTCGTGCGATCACGGCGCATCAGGAGGAAGTCCTCAGGCGTGGGCGCCGGCCGCCAAGGCCGCGCCGATGACGCGCAGGCCATGCAGATCGTGGATGTCTTGGGCGGCTGCCGGCACCTGGGCCAGCGGCACTCCACCGTGCGCGTCGGCAAGTCGGCGCGTCGCGGATCGCTGCCGGTCGGCCAGTACGTCCAGGTCGGCGTGTGCGCGCAGCAGCGCCCAGGTGATGGGGTCGTCCTGCTCCAAAGATGCCGCCGCGCGTTCGGCCGTGCGGGCGTCGATGTCCACGGCCGTCCGTGCTACGCGGTTCACGATGAGCCCGGCCAGCGGCATGCGGTCGGCGGCTAGCCGATCGGTGAAGTAGCTCGCCTCCCGCAGCGCGTCGCGCTCCGGTGCCGCGACGACCAAGAACGCGGTTCCCGGGTCCTTGAGCAGCGCGTACGTCTGGGTGGCTCGTTCGCGGAAACCGCCGAACACCGTGTCGAGGGCGGCCACGAGCGTCTGCACGTCCTGCAGCATCTGCGTCCCGAGCACCTTCGACAGCGCCGACGCGGCGAGGGAGATGCCGGCGTGCACGACCTTCAGGTAGGCGCGCCCGCCCGCCTTCGCCGGCGCCATGAGGATGCGGATGAACCGTCCGTCGAGGAAGCTGCCGAGCCGCTCCGGCGCGTCGAGGAAGTCCAGGGCCGACCGGCTCGGTGGGGTGTCGACGACGACGAGGTCCCAGCGAGGGGCACCATCGGGTCCTCGCTCATCGTGGAGCTGGCCCAGCTTCTCCATCGCCATGTATTCCTGGGTCCCTGCGAACGAACTCGACAGCGCCTCGTAGAAGGGGTTCGCGAGGATCTGCGCGGCCTTTTCCGGGCTGGCGTGGGACTCCACCACCTCGTCGAAGGTGCGCTTCATGTCGAGCATCATCGCGTCGAGGCTGCCGCCGGCGGCACGGTCGACCCCGGCCACCTCGCGCGGGGTGTTGTCCAGTTCGATCAGGCCCAGCGACTGGGCGAGACGCCGGGCGGGGTCGATCGTCAGCACGGCGACGCGGCGACCCGCTTCGGCGGCGCGCAACGCCAGCGCGGCCGCGGTGGTCGTCTTGCCGACGCCGCCGGAGCCGCAGCAGACGATGATCTGGAGGGAAGGGTCGGCCAACAGCGCGTCGACGTCGAGCGTCGGTGTCGAGGGCAGCGGTCGCGGCGTGCGCGGCGTCCAGGATGTGCGGTTCGGGGTCATCGGGGATTCCTGTTCACCACGTCGCCCGGTCGGCCAGTTCCGCCGCAAGCACCCGTACTCCGGAGGCGTCCACGCCCTCGCGTAGGGACGGCATCGCGTACACGGGCCGCCCCAGGTGCTCCACCACCGTGTACTGCTCGTCCTCCAGTTGCATCCGCAGGGCATGGTCGGCGCCTTCGGCGAGCAGGCCGGTGACCGTGGCGTCGTCGTCGGGCAGCCCGGTGCGTCGCAGCGATGCCGCCACCGCGGCCCGGTCCGCCTCGCCCGCAGCCAACACGTCCAGCTCCTCGGGGTCCAGCAGCGGGTCGCGCGACTGGTTCACGATGATCGCACCGATGGGCAGGTCGTCGGCGGACAGCTCGGCGACCGCGTCCACCACTTCCTGCACGGGCATCTCCTCCGGAAGCGTGACGATGTGCACCGCGCAGGCGGGGGAGCGCAGCAAGGCCGTGATCGAATCGGCCTGGTGGCGGATCGGGCCCATCTTGGCCAGGTCCGCGATCTGCCGGTTCACGGCGAGGAAACGACCGATGCGGCCGGTCGGCGGCGCATCCAGCACGACGGCGTCGTAGAACCAGTCCGGGCTTGCGTCAGCTCTCGGCTTCGGTCCCCGGCGGCGGCACGCCTCGTACACCTTCCCTATCAGCAGGATGTCGCGCACCCCCGGCGCGATCGTCGTCGCGAAGTCGATCGCGCCCACCTTCTCCAGAGCTCGGCCCGCTCGACCCAGGTGATAGAAGATGTCGAGGTATTCGATCAAGGCGGTCTTGGCGTCCACCGCGAGGCCGTAGACCTCGCCGCCGCCGCTCACCTTGATGATCGGCGTCTCGGTGGCCGGCACCGGCGGCACGTCCAGCGTCTGGCTGATCCCCTGCCGCCCCTCCACCTCCGCGAGCAGCACCCGACGTCCCCGAGTCGCGAGAGCCAGCGCCAGAGCGCAGGCGATGGTCGTCTTGCCGGTGCCGCCCTTGCCGGTGACGACGTGCAGACGCACGCGCTCCCACGGCCGGTCCATCTCCTGCGTACGCGAATCCCCGGCCTGCGCCCGGGTGGAAACATCGACCTCAGAACCGTCCAGGGGAGGCGTCTGCACCGGCATACGGCCGAGTCTAGGAGCGCGCGAACCGTCCGTCACATCGACAGGGCGGCGGCTATGCTGACCGCCATGACGACCTGGGAATACGCCACCGCGCCCGTCCTCATCCACAGCACGCAGGCCATCCTCAACAACTGGGGTGAGGACGGCTGGGAGCTCGTGCAGGTCCTCACCATGCCCGATGGCAACCTCGTGGCCTACTTCAAACGCCCAAAGGAGAACTGAAGCATGAGTGCAGTCGAAGAGCGCCTGGCATCTCTCGGTCTGACGCTGCCCGAGGTCGCAACACCGGTCGCGGCGTACGTGCCGGCAGTGCTCGACGGGCGGCACGTCTACACGTCGGGTCAGCTGCCCCTCGTCTCCGGCCAGCTCGCGGGCCAGGGTCTGGTCGGCGACACGGTCACCACCGAGCAGGCGTACGAGCTGTCGCGCATCTGCGTCCTCAACGGACTGGCCGCCATCAAGGCGCTCATCGGCGATCTCGACAAGGTGAGCCAGGTCGTGAAGGTCGTCGGTTTCGTGGCGAGCGCGGACGGCTTCACCGGCCAGCCCGCCGTGATCAACGGCGCCTCCGAACTGATCAAGGAGGCGTTCGGCGGCAAGGGCGCGCACGCCCGTAGCGCCGTCGGCGTCGCCCAGCTCCCGCTCGGCGCCCCCGTCGAAGTGGAGATCATGGTCGCCCTCCAGCAGTGAGCGAGACGCGGTGAACGCGATGAGCGACGGGCGGTCCTTTGCCGTCACGTCCGGGGTCGGCAGGTCCGTCCGGGCGTGGCTGGACGGAGACCGCCCAGCCGTCGTCCCCCGAGACGCATCCACGGTCCTGATCGTGCGGGACGCACCCGGGGGCGTGGGCGGCGTCGAGGTGTTCATGCAGATGCGGGCCGCCACGATGGCGTTCGCGCCGTCTGTGTACGTTTTCCCGGGCGGGGGGGTCGATCGGCGCGACGACGACCCCGCGCTGCCGTGGGCAGGCCCCTCGCCGGCGCAGTGGGCCGGACGACTGGGGGCGAGCGACGAAGGCCTGGCGCGACGCCTCGTGGTGGCCGCCGTGCGCGAGGTCTTCGAGGAGTGCGGGGTGCTGCTCGCCGGTCCGGACGCGCGCAGCGTCGTGTCCGACGTGACCGGCCCGGAGTGGTCGGCCGCGCGCGCGCAGCTCGCGGGGCGGGAGCGATCGTTCGCGCAGATTCTCGCCGAACGGGGGCTGGCCGTACGGACCGATTTGTTGCGGCTGTGCGACCACTGGGTCGCGCCCGAGTTCGAGGCGCATCGCTACGACACGCGCTTTTTCACGGCGCTGCTTCCGCGCGGCCAGGTGCCCGACGACGACTGCCGCGAGGCCGAGCATGTGCGGTGGGTGCGCCCGCAAGATCTGCTGGACGAGCTGGGCGCGGGGCGGGTGCGATTGTTCCCGCCGACGATCGTGCGGCTCGAGGCGTTGACGGCGGCGCGTGACGCGGCGAGTTTCGTGGGGCAGGATCATCGCGTGCTCACCTGGCGACCCGAACTCGCGCTGACTCCGGACGGGGTCGGCGTCGTCGTGCCCGGCCTGCCGCCGTCGTCGGCGGGGGTGGGCGAACGCCTCGTCGGCGAACGAGGGGCAGCGCGCGAGGAGCCACCCCCTGACCTACGGGGAGACCCGCAGTGAGCGGTCCCCGCGGGTCCGCGCCCGTAGCGTTCGTGCCGCGACCCCCGACGTGGGCTCCGCGCTCCTGGGCCGGCGGCACGTGGAGCCGACTCGTGCAGTGCGTTCTCGCCGCCAACCCGGGGCCGATGACGCTGGAGGGAACCAACACGTGGGTGCTCGCGCAGCCCGGGGCGTCGTCCTGCGTGGTGGTCGACCCCGGCCCCCTCGACGACGTGCACCGTCGCGCGGTCCTGGACGTGGTCGGCGAGCGGCGGGTTGCGGCGGCGCTGCTGACGCACGATCATCCCGACCATGCTGCGGGGGCGGCGGACTTCGCGGCGGAGGCGTCCTGCCCGGTTCGGGCGATCGGCTCCGGTGACGGCGACCTGTCCGACGGCGACGTGGTCGCCGAGGCCGGAATCGAGCTGCTGGTCGTGACGACGCCGGGGCATTCGGCCGACTCGATCTCGTTCTGCCTGACGCAGGAGAACGCGCTGCTCACGGGCGACACGATCCTGGGGTGGGGGACGACGGTGGTGCTCTGGCCGGATGGGGTGCTGGAGGACTACATGGTCAGCCTGGACCGCATCGCCGCGATGACCGGCTCGGGCGCGGTCACCGATCTGCTTCCCGGGCACGGCGGACCGGTGGCGGACGGGCCGGGGGTGGTGCGCTACTACCAGGAGCACCGCAGGGAGCGGCTGGCGCAGGTGCGCGAGGTGCTCGCCGCCGGCGGGCGGGGGGTGGACCAAGTGGTCGCCACCGTGTACGCCGACGTGGACCAGATCTTGTGGCCGGCGGCTGCCCGGTCGGTGCGCGCGCAGCTGGATTATCTGGGTGCGCCCCACGAGTAGGAGCGCTGCTGCGGAAGGAACGCTACGGGGGAAGGAACGCTAGAGCGACGAGTCAGTCAGCGGGAGCGGCGCAGCAGACGGTCCAAGTCGATCAGGACGACCGCCCGGGCCTCGAGCTTGAGCCAGCCCCGCGAGGCGAAATCTGCCAACGCCTTGTTGACCGTCTCGCGAGAGGCACCGACCAGCTGGGCCAGTTCCTCCTGGGTGAGGTCATGGGCGACCAGGACGCCGTCGTCGGAGGGTCGACCGAAGCGGTTCGCGAGATCGAGCAGCGCCTTCGCGACGCGACCCGGAACGTCGGTGAAGACGAGGTCGGCGACGGAGTCGTTCGTCCGGCGCAGCCGACGCGCCAACGAGGCCAGCAGCGCCAGCGCCCCTCCCGGCCGCTCGCGCAGGAACTCCTGGAGCGACTCGTTGCCCATCCCGATCAGCTCGGTGTCGGCGACGGCGGTCGCGGTGAGGGTCCGCGAGCCCGGGTCGAACAGGCTCAGCTCACCGAACATCTCACCGGGACCGAGCACGGCCATCAGGTTCTCGCGGCCGTCCGTGCTGGTCCGCCCGAGTTTGATCTTGCCGTAGGTGATCACGTACAGCCGGTCGCCGCGCTGCCCCTCCCGGAACAAGATCTCCCCACGTTCCAGATGCGTCGTTGACATAGTGGATCGCAGCGCCTCGACGTCGGAGTCATCGAGGGTCGCGAAGAGGGGGGCTTGGCGAACCACGTCATTATCCACACGCCCACTGTGCCACAGATCACCTGGCGACTCAGGGGCCCTTGTGCCACCGGCGGAGGCAATCGCGGCGGCCAGTGAGCGGGCTTTCGGCAGCCTCCTGGTTGTCAGGATCGACGCCTACTGTGAACCTCGTGGCCGCGCTCACAGCTTCGCTCGCACCTTCCCGCGTCGAGACGCCGCTAGCCCGCACCCGGCGGGCCCGGCGGATGTTCCGCTTGCTACGCGACCGCTACCCGGACGCCCGCTGCGAGCTGGACTTCGGCACGCCGTTCCAGCTGCTCGTGGCCACGGTGCTGTCCGCCCAGACGACCGACGTCAGCGTCAACAAAGTGACGCCCGCGCTGTTTGCGCGGTTCCCCGACCCGGTGGCGCTCGCTGGCGCGGATCGCGCCGAGGTGGAGGCGCTGGTGCAGCCGACCGGGTTCTACCGCACGAAGGCAGCCAACATCGTGGGTCTTGCGGCGGCCCTCGTGGACCGGTACGACGGGGAGGTGCCCAACCGTCTGGGCGACCTCGTCACGCTGCCCGGGGTGGGCCGCAAGACCGCCAACGTGGTCCTCGGGGACTCGTTCGGGGTGCCGGGGATCACGGTCGACACCCATGTGGGGCGGCTGGCCCGCCGCTTCGGCTGGAGCGAGCACCACGATCCCGTGCACGTGGAGTCGGACATCGCGGCTCTCATCGCGCGCCAGGACTGGACCCAGCTGTCGCACGTCCTGATTTTCCACGGTCGCCGAATCTGTCACGCACGGCGACCCGCGTGCGGAGCCTGCCCGATCACGCGCCTGTGCCCGTCGTACGGGGTGGGCGAGACCGACGCGGACCGCGCCGCGGGCCTGGTGAGATCGGGACCGGTGCCGCCGGAACCGGTACGTTCGGCGGGCTCGCTCGCCCCGACCGGCGCGGAGGACCGTTGAGCGACGGCGGGGGCGCGGGGCTCCCGGACTGGATGGGGCGGCTGCTGCACGCCGTCGCCACGCGGGGTGACCCGGTGTTCGCCGGACGCCGACCGCCGACCGCCCGGCAGCGGAAACGGCAGGCGGCGGTCCTCATGCTCTACGGGCCGAGGGACGGCGGCGGCGAGGACGTCGTGCTGACGCAGCGAACCGCCCATCTGCGCTCCCATGCGGGTCAGGTGTCCTTCCCCGGCGGACGCATCGACCCGACGGACGACGGGCCGGTGGCGGCCGCCCTGCGCGAGGCCGCCGAGGAGATCGACCTGTCCCCGCACGGGGTGGACGTTCTGGGCCGGATGCCCGAGCTGTTCTTGGAGGCGTCCACGTCGGCCGTCACGCCGGTGCTCGCCTGGTGGGATAGGCCGACGCCGGTACGGGTCAAGTCGACGGACGAGGTCGCTGTGGTGGCGCGGGTCGCGGTCTCCGACCTGCTGGATCCGGCGCACCGCTTCACAGCCGTGCACCCGAGCGGCTACAAGGGCCCGGCGTTCGAGGTAAACGGACTGTTCATCTGGGGGTTCACGGCGGCGCTGCTCAGCGCCACGTTCGACCTTGCGGGGCTCGACAGCGGATCCTGGGACGTCAGCAACGAGCGGGACGTGCCGTTCCAGGCACCCCGCCCCGTCGAGTGGCAGTTGCCTGTCAGGGGGAGTCTGAGATGACCGAAGGGACGGTCCTCGATTTCGTCCTGCTGCTGGTCCTCGTCATGTACGCTGCCGCCGGCTATCGGCGCGGCCTGCTGCTCACCGTCGTCGGCGCGGTCGGCTTCCTCGTCGGCGCCGGACTGGGATTGTGGATCTTCCCAGGGCTCGTCGCGGACTGGCTCGGTCCGAGCGCCGCCCAGCTGCGCCCCTTCGTCCTCCTGGGCCTCCTGCTCCTCGCCGCCTCGCTCGCGCAGGGCATCCTGACCCGACTGGTGAGCGGAACCGCACGCTCTTTGGGCCGCACGCCCTTGGGGGCCGCGGACGCCGTGCTCGGCGCGGTCGTCACGGTCGCGGTCGCCGCGGTGACCATCTGGTTCTCGGCCGGGGTGCTGCGCGTCCTGGTGCCGAACGATTTCACCAGGGCCATCGGCCAGTCACGCGTGGTGACCGCCGTCGGGCAGCTCATGCCCGCCACGAGCGACCAGGTGCTGGGCGGGGTCAAGGCGACGCTCGACGAGTACGGGTTCCCGCGCGTGTTCTCCGCGATCGGAGCCGAATCGATCCGCCCCGTGGGACCCGCCGACCCCGGGGCCGCGGATCGCGCGGACGTCGCCGTCGCCACGGAATCGGTGCTGCGGATCGACGCGAACGCCTCCGCCTGCCAACGCTCGCAGGAGGGTACGGGGTGGGTGGCCGAGCCTGGACTGGTGGTGACGAACGCGCACGTGGTCGCTGGCTCCCAGGACGTGACGGTCACCTCGGAAGGCAGGAAGTACCCGGGCCGCGTCGTCGCCTTCGACGACGGCCGCGATCTGGCCGTCCTGTCTGTCGACGGCCTGAACGCACCGCCGCTCGCGTTGGGGCGGGAACTCAGCCACGGTGATTCCGCGGTGGTCGCCGGGTACCCCCTCGGCGGTCCGCTCCGCCTGGAGTCGGCTCGCATCCGGGAGGTGCTCAGCGCACGCGGGGATGACATCTACGGTCGCCGCCAGGTCGATCGTGAGGTGTACTCCCTGCTCGCGACCGTCCAGCCCGGCAACTCCGGCGGCCCGTTGTTCGGCGTCAACGGCACCGTGTCCGGCGTCGTTTTCGCCCGCTCGCTGGACGACGCGCAGACGGGGTACGCGTTGACGCTGACCGAGCTGCGCCCAGTCCTCAGGTTGGCCTCTCGCGCGGGGAGCACCGTGGCGACCGGCGGGTGCGCCCGCTCCTAGATCGGGGCGCTCGCAGGCTGTCGGTCCCGCGCCGCGGTCAGGGCAGGGCCGCCAGCCAGGTGGTGAGCGCGTCGTTCACCTCGTCGGGGCGTTCCTCGTGGGGGCAGTGGCCGGCTCCGGGGATGGACGCTACCGTCCAGGGCCCGCGCACCCGGGTGGCGCTGCGCTCGATGACCAGCGGCGAGATGACGGGGTCTTCGAGCCCGTGAATTCCCAACACCGGCACGTCGACGTCGCGTCGCAGCGAGCGCAGATAGGCCCGTCCCGCGGGATGCAGCGGCGCGCGGAGCAGCCACCGGTAGGCCTCAGCCGCCGAGTGCGCGGCGAACGGGATTGCCATGGCCGCTGCGTACCGCGCGGCGTCCTCGCCCGGCGGCCAGGGCGCACCGGGTGGTGCCCACGATCGAAGGATGCGGTGGACGTACGCGGGGCCCCGCGTCATCTCCCGCTCGGGATGAAACGGCCGAGCGAGGCCCAGCACGGCGAGCGCGCCTCGGGAGACGGGCGGACGCAACGCGCCGACGCCGATCGTGGCGGGGTGCGGCGTGGCGACGACGCCGACGGCCCGGGCGATGTCGGGGTGGGTGAGCGGCAGCGACCAGGTGACCCAGCCGCCGATGCCGTGCCCGATCACGACCGCGTCGGTCTCCCCGAGCGAGCGGACCACGCCGGCGACGTCGGCAGCGAGGTTCGGCGCTTCGTACCCTTGAGGTGGCTTGTCGGAGGCGCCGTAGCCGCGTAGGTCCATGGCGACCCCTCGGTACCCGGCCGCGGCGACCGCGGCGAGCTGGTGGCGCCAGGACCACCAGAACTGTGGAAACCCGTGCAGAAAGAGGACGAGCGGCCCCGCACCGAGGGTGGCGACGTGGAATCGGGCGCCGTTCGCGGCCACGTACCGGTGCTCCCAGGGGCCGTCCACAAGCACCGTCGAGGCGTCGGACGCCATCGCATCTCCCCTGCCGACCGGTGCTGCACCGGCGCGTTCACGAGTACTGGGTGTCGGTCGCGCGGCTTCCGACGCGGCGACGCCCCGGCCATCAGCCCTGTGCCGCCGCCTTGACGACGTCGATCGTCTCCTTGGAGGACGCGATCGTCCGCTCCGGCTTGCCGCGTACCGCGGACAGCGCCTTCTTGCCCACGAGGGCGAGGACGCCGGCCACCAGCAACAGCACGACCGTGACGATCAGGTAGCCGGCCCACAGCGGCAGAGCTACCCCGATCGCGATCGCGACGGTGTGCAGCAGGAAGGTGAGCGCGAACAGCGCGACGACGCCGGCGGCCGCGAGCATCCCCCCGCCCTTGCCGGCCTTCTTGACATCCGTGCTGATCTCGGCCTTGGCGAGCTGGATCTCGCTGCGGATCAGCGTCGAGGTGTCGGTGAAGGCGTCGTGCACCAGCCGTCCGATCGTCGGCTCCTCGGCGGGGCTGTCGTCGTGACTACTCCCTCGCGATATCGGCTTTTGGGCGCCTGCCTCCGGTGTCACGTTCGACATGCGGTGTTCCCTCCTCGTGGCGTCCGGTCCTTGGGGGGCCGCGTGACCCGACGCTCGGCGGCACCCCGCGCGGCCGGCGCGGCGGTCTGTCTCAAGAAGACCTTAGCGACTACCGGCTCGGCCAGCCCGCCGGGAGCTCCGAGCCGCCCGCGCGCCGGTGGGCGCACCCCGCGCACGGCGTTCGGGGGAAGCCGTCCGAACGAAGCAGGGCGGGCCGGACCGGGCGCGGCAGTCCGGCCGGTGCCGGACGGTCCGGCATTATCAGGAGCAACGCGCAGCATTATCAGGAGCAACGCGCAGCATTATCAGGAGCAGCCGCGCAGCACCACAGGAGCAGATCGCGCAACAAGCGCGGCGCCCGACGCCGCAGGCGGGAGACTCACGATGGGCACTGCAGGCGTCCGCATCGGCGTGCTGACCAGCGGCGGGGACGCTCAGGGCATGAACGCGGCGGTGCGCGCCGTGGTGCGCACCGGATTGCACGTAGGGGCGGAGGTGTATGCGATCAGCGAGGGCTGGCAGGGCGCCGTCGACGGCGGTCCCGGCATTTCGCGCCTCGCGTGGGACGACGTGGGCAACATCTTGCACCGGGGCGGCACCGTCATCGGCACGGCCCGAAGCGTCGACTTCCGGGAGCGCGCCGGCCAACTGCGCGCCGCAGCCCACCTGCTGGAGCACGGCATCGACCGGCTGATCGTGATCGGCGGGGATGGGTCCCTCACCGGGACGAACGAATTTCGCAAGAACTGGGCGGGCCTGCTCGCCGAACTCGTCGAGACGGATCGGCTGGACCAAGCCACCGTGGACGCCCACCCGGCGCTCATGATTGCCGGCCTCGTCGGCTCGATCGACAACGACATGGTCGGCACCGACATGACGATCGGCGCGGACTCGGCGCTGCACCGCATTGTCGACGCCATCGATGCGATCTCGTCGACGGCAGCGAGCCACCAGCGCAGCTTCGTGATCGAGGTGATGGGACGACACTGCGGCTATCTGCCGCTGATGGCCGCGATCGCGGGCGGGTGCGACTACGTCTTCTTCCCCGAGTGCCCGCCGAAGGACGGCTGGGAGGACGACCTGTGCGCGAAGCTGCGCGCGGGGCGCAAAGCCGGTCGTCGGGACTCGATCGTGTTGGTCGCCGAAGGGGCCCAAGACCGCCACGGAACCCCCATCCGCGCCGAGCAGGTCAAAACGTTGCTCGCGAAGCGTCTCGGGGAGGACACGCGGGTCACGATTCTCGGGCACGTGCAACGGGGCGGTAGCCCGAGCGCGTACGACCGATGGATGTCGACGCTGCTCGGGTACGCCGCCGTCCAGGAGGTCCTCGCCGCGACGCCTCACTCGGAACCGAACGTCCTGGGAGTGCGCCGCAACCGGATCGCCCAGGTCCCACTGATGGAATCCGTCGCGGCCACCCGGGCGGTGGCGACGATGATCGCCGACGGGGATTACGAGGCGGCGATGGACGCGCGCGGGGGGAGCTTCCGCGAGATGGTCGACATCTTTGCCACGATGTCCCGGCCGCCGTCGGAGGAAAACTCCCCGGCGCCCGACGCGCCACGCGTCGGGATCCTGCATGCCGGGGGTCTCGCCCCGGGGATGAACACGGCGGCGCGCACCGCCGTGCGCCTCGGGCTGGACGCGGGACTGCGGATGATCGGGATCCGCGGCTCGTTCAAGGGCCTCATGGCCGACGACTTCCGAGAGCTGACCTGGGGTGACGTCGAGGGGTGGGACGCCGACGGGGGCGCCGAGCTCGGAACCCGTCGATCCGTCCCCGCAGTGGAGCATCTCTACGCCATCGGCCGCGCTCTCGAGAAGCATGAGATCGACGCGCTGCTCATCATCGGCGGGTACGACGCATACGAGTCGGCGCGGGTGCTCGTCGCCGAGCGGGAGCGCTACCCGGCGTTCGCGCTGCCGATCGTCTGCCTGCCGGCGACCATCGACAACAACTGCCCCGGCTCCGAGCTATCGATCGGGGCCGACACCTCCCTGAACAACGCGGTCTGGGCGCTGGACCGCATCAAGCAGTCGGCGTCGGCATCGCAGCGGTGCTTCGTCGCCGAGACGATGGGCCGACGCTGCGGCTACCTGGCCCTCATGGCCGGAATGGCAGCCGGCGCGGAGAAGGTGTACCTGCATGAGGAGGGCATCACGCTGGCCGATCTGCAGCGCGATGTCGCCCGCACCGTGGAGTCGTTCCGCCGTGGCCGCCGCCTGTTCCTCGTGGTGCGCAACGAGGAGGCATCCGCGATGTACACCACGGACTTTCTCGCCCGCGTCTTCGAGGAGGAAGGGCGCGACTTGTTCAACGTGCGTCAGTCGATCCTGGGACACCTGCAGCAGGGAGGCAGCCCCTCGCCGTTCGACCGACTGCTTGCCACTCGCCTCGTCAAGTTCGCGATCGGCGAGGTGGCCACTCAGCTGCGCGACGGGCGCGCGGACGGGGTGTATCTGGGCCTGGTCGCCGGGCAGCTGACCTCGCGTCCGATTGCGCACATGACCGATGATCTGGACGTGCCGAACCGGCGACCCCGCGAGCAGTGGTGGCTCGACCTGCGCCCGGCTATCGCGGCGGTGTCGCAACAGTACGCCGCCGCTGAGGAGGCGATCATCCCGGTGCTTCGGGCGCAGTGAGGCGGGGCGCACCGTCATGCGTGCACCCCGCCTCACCGATCACCGTCTCGCCGTGACGACCCGCAGGTCACCTCAAGGGGTGAGGAATCGTCAAGGCGTCATGTCACTTCTTCTTGAGGTTCTTCTTGATGAAGTCCATGACGGAGGAGTCCGCCAGCGTGGTCACGTCGCCAACCTCACGGTTCTCAGCCACATCACGCAGCAGACGACGCATGATCTTGCCGGAACGAGTCTTGGGTAGCTCCGAGACGATCATCACGGACTTCGGCTTGGCGATCGCGCCGATTTCCTTGCCGACGTGGTTGCGCAGCACTTGCGCCAGGGCGTCCTCGTCTTCATCCGCAGCGCCGCCGCCTCGCAGGATCACGAACGCGACCGGGGCCTGGCCGGTCATCTCGTCAGTGGCGCCGACGACCGCAGCCTCCGCCACGCGGGGGTGGCTGACCAGCGCGGACTCGATCTCCGAGGTCGACAAGCGGTGGCCCGAGACGTTCATCACGTCATCGACCCGGCCGAGAACCCAGATGTTGCCGTCGTCGTCCTTCTTGGCGCCGTCGCCCGCGAAGTACAGGTGCTCCCAACGCGCCCAATACGTGTCTTTGTAGCGCTGCGGGTCGCCCCAGATGCCGCGCAGCATGGCCGGCCACGGCTTGGTGATCACCAGGTAGCCGCCCTGGCCGTCGGCGACCGGCTGGGCGTTGTCGTCCACGACGTCGGCGTAGATGCCAGGGATCGCGGTCTGGGCCGAACCCGGGCACAGCGAGGTGACTCCGGGCAGCGGGGAGATCATGATCGCGCCGGTCTCCGTTTGCCACCACGTGTCGACGATCGGGGCCGTGCCGCCGCCGATCGTGTTGCGGTACCACATCCATGCTTCCGGGTTGATCGGCTCACCCACCGAGCCCAGGATGCGGATCGACGACAAGTCGTACTCTGCCGGAATCTCCGCGCCCCACTTCATGAACGTACGGATGGCGGTCGGCGCCGTGTAAAGGATCGTCACGCCGTAGTCCTGGCAGATCTTCCACCAGCGGCCCTTGTCGGGGGTGTCCGGCGTGCCCTCGTACATCACCTGGGTCGCTCCGAGCGCGAGCGGCCCGAAGGTGACGTAGGAGTGGCCCGTCACCCAGCCGATGTCCGCGGTGCACCAGTAGACGTCGGACTCCGGGTGCACGTCGTGGACGACCGCGTTCGTGTACGCGCACTGCGTGAGGAACCCGCCGGTGGTGTGCAGGATGCCCTTGGGCTGCCCCGTGGTGCCGGAGGTGTAGAGGATGAACAGCGGGTGCTCGGAGTCGACGCTCTCTGGCGCGCAGCGCGTCGAGGCGTTGTCCACCACGTCGTGCCACCATGCGTCGCGGCTGTCGTCCCAGGCCACCTCCACGTCGCAGCGGTTCACGACGAGGACGTGGCGCACCGGCGAACCTTCAACGGAGACGGCTTCGTCGACGGCCGGCTTGAGCGGCGCAGCCGTACCGCGGCGGTAGCCGGCATCGGACGTGATGACGACCTTCGCGTTCGCGTCGGCGATGCGCGAGCGCAGCGCTTCTGCGGAGAAGCCGCCGAACACGACCGAGTGGGGCGCGCCGAGGCGAGCGCACGCCAGCATCGCGATCACGGCCTCGGGGATCATCGGCAGATAGATCATGACGACGTCGCCCTTGCCGACGCCCATGTCGGCGAGGGCGTTGGCGCACTGAGCGACCTTGGTCTGCAGTTCCGCGTACGTGACGTCACGGGTGTCGCCCGGTTCGCCGACGAAGTGGATCGCCACCCGCTCGCCGTTTCCGGCCTCCACGTGGCGATCCACGCAGTTGTACGCGACGTTGAGCTTGCCGCCGACGAACCACTTCGCGAACGGCGCGTCGGACCAGTCCAGCACTTGGTCGAAGTCTGTGTCCCAGGTGACGTACTCACGGGCGCGGGCCGCCCAGAATCCCTCGAAGTCGGCCGCGGCCTCCTCGTAGAGCTCAGCCTTGCCGTTGGCAAAGGCTGTGAGCTGTTCCGAGGGCGGGAACCGCCGGTCTTCTTGCAGTAGGTTTGCGAGGTTTTTATCAGCCACGGCATTGTCTCCCAGGGTGCGTGATCGGACGAATCACTCTGAGCGCACCATAGGGCTTCGGCGCCCGCGCTGTGTGATCTGGGCGACAGGCAATGTGACCTGGACGACAGGTGGTGAGCGGAAGCGCCGAGCGGACGCTTGTGCGTCCGAGCCGGCGCCTCCGCCCACCCAGCCTGGGTATCAGCCGAGCAGACCGAGTTCCACGAGGGCGTCCATGTCGATCGTGACGGCGCCGGTGCGAACGACGGTGCGCACGACGGACGGGGCCTCTTGGGTGCGAACGACGGTGCGCACGACGGACGGGGCCTCTTGGGTGCGAACGACGGTGCGTACGACGGACGGGGCCTCTTGGGTGTGGACCACGGTGCGCACGACGTCGGGGACCGGAACCGCGGCCTCGGCGCCAAGACCTGGGCCGAAGAGCATGCCGAGGGACAGGGAAATGGAGGCGATGGCAATGCGGGGGCGCGGTGACATGGGGTCTCCTTGTAAGACGGGAAAAAGCCGGTGGGGGCAGACGGGCGGCAACCGTGGGGGTTCGCCGTGGAGCTAGAGCGGGCCGGTGCCTGCGGGCGAGATGGGGAACGGGGATGTCAGCGTCGCCTTGGGGAATGCGCGATCTCACACGTCCAATCGACCCCAGTGTCTGGGTCACAACGCCTCAATAGTAAAGACTTAGTAAAGTCTTTATCAGGCTTCGTACTCCCTTGCGCGCGTCGCGCGGAGAGATCGGCCTGCGCGATGCCGGCGCTCCAGCCCGTGGCGGTGCACTGGCTCGTTCCGATGACCCGCCCGACGACTTCAGCGTGTTGAGGTGCTGCCCGGTCAGCGCACCGCGCCGGGCAGGCCAACGGACTCCGGCGCGTGCAACCGCGCCATCGTCCGCAGGATGTCCTTCGGTACGCGGCGCGGCGTGAGGAGCGAGGCCACGATGCTCACAGCGAACGAGATGGGCACGGTCCACGCGGCCGGCTGCTCCAGCAAGGACGTGGTCCACCCGCTCGTGGGGGGCCCGGCGACGACCACGACGATCGCCGCGGTCGCGAGGACTGCGCCCGTGGTCATGCCGAGGATGATGCCGACGGCGGTCAGGCGCCGCCACCACACGCCGAGAACGAGCAGAGGGCAGAACGTCGAGGCAGTCAACGCGAACGCCAGTCCGACGGTCGTGGCGAGTCCGAGCTGCTGCACGCTGACCAGGAGCAGGCAGGGAACGCCCGTCGCGATCAGCGTCCCCACGCGGAAGCTGCCCACGCCGTCCGGGTCGCCCCCGCTGATCCGGGCACGCAGCGGCCTCACCACGTCCTGACCGAGGGCGCCCGCGACGGAGACCGTCAGCCCGGAGGCGGTGGACAGGAACGCAGCGAAGGCGCCGGCAGCCACGATGGTCGTCAACACCTCTCCGAGCGAGCCGGACGCTATCGCCCCGGGCAGACGCAACACCACCGAGTCGGGGCTGGTCCCGGGCGCAGCGTCGAGGTACACGCGGGCGAGAGCCCCGTACACGGGCGGGAACACGTAGAAGGCGCCCAGCAGTCCGATGACGATCATGGTGGTGCGGCGGGCGGCGCGCCCGTCCGGGTTGGTGTAGTAGCGCACCACCACGTGCGGCAGTCCCATCGTGCCGAGCGCGAGGGCGATCAGGGTGCTGTACGAACCGTAGATCGCCTGGGCGGGCGATCGCGTCTCGCCGTGGCCACCGGAGGAACCGGGGCCGGGGACGGTTCCAGCGGGCGCCAGCTCGTGCGCGGCAGGGACGGGTTGTCCGTCGCGCATCCACAGCACGATCAGAACGACGGCAGGCACCGCGATCGCGACGAGCTTCACCCAGTACTGCATGCCTTGCACGAAGGTCAGCGAGCGCATCCCGCCGGCCAACACGTTGATCGCCACCACGACCGTCACGACCACGCCCCCGACCCACGGCGGTGCGCCGGTGAGAGCGAACAGGGCGAGGCCCGCCCCTTGCAGTTGCGGCAACAGGTACAGCCACCCGATGAGGCAGACCAGGGCGGTGCACAGGGCGCGCAGCCGTCGGCTGCCCAAGCGGATGTCCGCGAAGTCCGGCAGCGTGTACGCGCCGGAGCGCCGCAACGGGGCGGCCACCAGGACCAGGACCACGACGAAACCGAGCGTGTACCCCACCGGGTACCACAGCATGTCGAGGCCGAGCGCGTACACCAGGCCCGCGATCCCGAGGAACGAGGCGGCACTCAAATACTCGCCGCCGATGGCCGCCGCGTTCCAGCGCGACGAGACGCTGCGGCTCGCCACATAGAAATCGCTCGTCGTGCGCGACAGCCGCAGACCGAGACCCCCGACCAGGACGGTCAGCACGCACACGGCGACGATCGCGGCCAGGGGGAGCGGGCTGTTCACCGGCGCCGGCCCTCCCGTCGGCAAGGCGCGGTCGCGATCCGTGGGCCGCGCCCGGAGGGTGTCACCGGGGACCCACGATCTGGTCGAAGTCGCTCTCGACACGCTCGGCGGCCTGCGTGTATGAGCGGGCCACGACCAGCAGGAACGGATAGAGCATCACGCCCACCAGTACCCACGGAAGCGGCAGCGGACCGACGCGAAGCTCCAGCGTCGCGGGGACCAGGGTGAACGCGGCCGGCAGGAACCCGACGGCCGTGAACACGCCGCCGAGCACCACCAGCGACAGCCGCAGCTGCGCGCGCATCAACGAGTTGAGGTAGACCTCCCCGAGCTGGGTCTGCTCGTCGATCTCGTGGGCCAGGGGGCGTGCGGGGCCTCGCCGGCGGGCCTGGCTGCGTGGGGAGGTCACCCGGACCCGACGGGCCGTGTTGTCCGCGCGTCCACGGCCCGTCCCGTCGCCCCCGCGTCCACGGGAGGAACTGCCGCCGCGGGCCTGGGAGGGGGTCACCCGGTCACGTTAGCCGGGCTCTTGCCCGGGTAGCCGGAGCAGACGCTCCCGCAGCTCGCGCGTGTGGCGCCGGCTCACCTGAAGCTCGATGTCGTCCAGGACGACGACGCAACGTCCCCGTTCGGTGCGGACCTGGGTGACCGCGGGCAGGGAGACGAGGGTGCTGCGGTGGATGCGGACGAACCCGTACGGCGCCCAGCGCTCTTCCAGCGTCGTCAGCGACACCCGGATGAGGTGACTCGCCGCGCGCGTGTGCAGCCGGGCGTAGTCGCCCTGGGCCTGCACGTAGATGAGGTCGCTGCGCTGCACGAAGGTGGTGACGCCGCCCAGCTCGACCGGAATCGTCTCGTCCTCCTCGGCGGCCGGCGCCACCGGCGTCCCCGTCGTCGATCGGGCCGCCACGACCCTGCGCACCGCCTCCGCGAGGCGCTCCTCCCGGATCGGCTTCACCAGGTAGTCGGCGGCCGACACCTCGAACGCGTCGACCGCGTGCTGTTCGTGCGCCGTCACGAACACCACCTGCGGGCGGTCGGCGAATCGGCCGAGGACGCGCGCCAGTTCGAGCCCGTCGAGGCCTGGCATGCTGATGTCGCAGAACACAACGTCGGCCGGGGCCGCATGAAGCGCCCGCAGCGCGTCGGCGCCGCTCGTGGCCGTCCGTACGTCGGAGACGCGGTTGTCCTGCCCGAGCAGCCAGGACAACTCGTTGAGTGCGGGGACCTCGTCGTCCACCACGAGGACCGCAAGGCCGTCCCCGGAACCGGGGGTTTGCGCATCCACAGTCATGCGATGAGCGTACTCGCCGGTGCGCTCAACGGTCTTGCGTCCGGCGTGAGTACTTAGGCACACGGAACGAGACGCGCGTTCCCGCGCCGATCGCGGTCTCCACGACCAGGCCGTAGTCCTCACCGTACGTCTGCCGAATCCGCGCGTCCACGTTCGCAAGTCCCACGTGATCGCCGCGCTCCCCGGCGAGCATCGCGCGGATCTCGTCCGGATCGGCGCCCACGCCGTCGTCGTCGATGAGGATCTCGGCGTCCGGCCCCTGGTCGCGGGCCGTGATCGAGATGTGTCCGACGCCGGGGCTGGACTCGATTCCGTGCTTCACCGCGTTCTCCACGAGCGGCTGGATCGTCAGGGTCGGTACCTGCACGGCGAGCACCTCAGGGGCGATGACGAGGCTCACCACCATCCGATCCCCGAACCGGGCCTCCTCCAACGCCAGGTAGCGCTCGATGTTGCCCAGTTCCTCCGAGATGCTCGCCATCGGACCGCTGGCGCGCAGGGCGTACCGCGTGAAGTCCGCGAACTCCAGAAGCAGCTCGCGCGCCCGGCTGGGGTCGGTGCGTACGAAGCTCGCGATCGCGGCGAGGGAGTTGTAGATGAAGTGTGGGCTGATCTGGGCGCGCAGCGCCCGCAGTTCGGCCTCCATGACCCGCTCGCGCTCGACCGCCAGCTCGGCGAGGTCGAGCTGGGTGGAGATCCAGTCGGCGACGGCCTCGGTGGCGCGGACGAGGTCGGCGGAGACCGTGGGGCCGTACGAGGCCAGCACCGCAACCGTACGTTCGTCGGTCACCACCGGCGCGAGGATCGCGTTGCGGATGGGGCAGTCGATCTTGGTGCAGGTCAGATTCTTCTCACCGAGGCGGACCGTCGCGCCGCGCTCCAGGACCGCCTGGGACTGTTCGAGGACCTGCTCTTTGTGGTGCTCGCCGACGCCCTCCCAGGCCAGAACGCCGCTGGGGTCGCACAGTGAAACGGCGGCGACTTGCAGCAACGGCCGCAGATCCTTCGCGGCGCGAGCCGCCGCCTTGGGGGTGAGTCCGTCGCGCAGGTGACGCGCGGCCTCCGACGCGGCATGCAACGCGCGATAGGTCGCCACAGACTCCGGGGAGCTGAACCGCCCCCGGCGACGGATTCCGACGGTGATCGCGGCGGCGACGAGCGCGGCCACGATCCCCACGATCACGGCCGGCGCCCACGCCGGCAGGTCCTGGAGCAGGGTTTGGAGTAGTTCCCCGGATCGCGCCTGGGACGGGGAGGGAGTGGTCAAGGCCGGCGCGAACCCGGCGAGGGTCGGCGGCGGCGAGGTGCTCACGGCGAAACTCTAGGCTTCAGACCATGGACAGGCGCAATGGCACGGGTGGCGACACGGATCCGACGCTGGCGGCGATCGCCGCTTGGCCCGCCGTCGAGCCGTGGGTGGAGCGCGTGCGGGAGGCCACGACCGCGCTGCGCTGGCATTCGGCGCTGCGACGGCGGATCCCCGAGGCGGCCGCGGAGTCGCGCGTGTGGGGTGCGCAGGCCTCGGCCGAGCTCGACGGTGCCCGCTCCGACGTGGCGCATGTACGGGACCTGCTGTGCGGGGCGCTCGCGACGGATGGCGAGCGCGGCGCGGCGCGCCCGTCCGATCCGGTCGAGGCGACCGTCCGGGCTGCTGCGCGAGTGACCGCCGAGACGGAGTACGTGCGGTCCATGCTGCGGCGCAGTCCGGCGCAGGCACTCGTGCGGCTGCACGTCGCGGCCGCCGCACAGCTGGTGGCTGACGAGGCGGTGGGGCGGCCGCGACGCGCAGGTGAGACGTGCGGGGAGTTCGCGGACCTCGGACCGGCGCCGGATCCGGCGGCGCTGGGGGCGCGGCTGTCGGGGGTCTACGCGATGTTGGCGGATGCGTCGGCGCCCGCGTTCGTCGCGGCGGCGCTGACGCACGCGGAGATCGTGCACGTGCGGCCGTTCGTCCGGGGCAACGGGCTGGTGGCGCGCGCGCTAGAGCGCGCCTTGCTGGTGGAAAGCGGCCTGGACCCGACCGGGGTCTGTGTGCCGGAGGGCGGCCACCTTGATGTTGGGGCGACGGCCTACCTCGGGTCGCTCGTGGCGTATGCGGGCGGCACGCGCGCCGGGCTGGAGCTGTGGCTGGAGCATTGCGGCCGCGCATGGTGCGAGGCGGCGGCCCTGGGCGTGTCCATCGCGGACGCGGTCCGTGCCGGGAAGCTGGATCCGAATCGCTGAGGAACGTGGACGGGAGTCGGTCCTCGTGGCGCCGCTCCCGGTTCCTGAGATGGGACGTCCGTCATGCGACACGCCTCTTCCCTTGGCCGATGGGCCAGGAGTACAGATGAATTTCGACAGTTTTTCAGCGATGGTTTTTTCGTTGACGGAAGCGCGCCGAAGCCTTGTGATCCCGTTGCGGGACAGCGTGATTCAACTGAGGAGGGCGTCGCGGGAGCGGTCGGATCGGCGCGGCGCAGCAGTCGTTTCTATGCGTTGGCGCACCGCGTCGAGGTTTGCTTAACATCCCTCGTAGAGGCACACTTAGCGGTAGCGCTCCCTTCGGGTTGAGCGCGGCGCACCAGCTCCTCCCCCCCGGAGTTCGGCGCGTTAGCGGCCCCCGTTGTCCCCCCAACGGGGGCCGCACCCATTTATTCACGAGGTATCCAGGGGTGCCCGGCAGCTGAGCCTCGCAAAAGCTCGCTATCGCCTCACGGACACCTCACGGAGACCTCACAATATCTGGTGATGAATCCGGCGGTCCCCGGGTTCACGCGTCGGCGATCGTGGCTGGTGAGCGTCCACACCCCGCCGCCGTCGGCGCGTCATCCACAGGAAGAGCAGGCGGCACCTTCCGGCTTGGTCGGGTCGGCCAAAGCTGGGCCCATGACATCCGTGAGCAGCGCGCCCGTCCGACCTCGCGTCCTGGCCATCCTCGGAGCCTCCGGAGGCGTCGGGGCATCCTGCCTGGCAGCGGCGGTCGCCACCCGGGCGAGCGCTCGTGGGCGGCGCGTCCTCGCCGTCGACGGGGAGGGCACGCTCGGCCGGCTCGACGTGCTGTTCGACCGCGAGAGCGCGCCCGGCGTGCGATGGCCCGACCTGGCCGACGCCCGCGGACGGGTCGACGGCGAAGCGCTTCTGGCGCAGTTGCCCACGTCCGCCGAAGGGGTGCACGTGCTCTCCGGCCGCGAAGCTGGCCCCCCGCCCGCGGGCCGACCGCTCGTCCCCGGCGACCCGGCCGGCGCGCCGGCCGAAGGCAGCGGCCTTGCCCCGGACGCCGTGGTGGCGGTGCTCTCGGCCTTGGCCTGCCCCGACGTCGGGCTCGACGTGATCGTCGTCGACCTGTGTCGTAGCGCCGACGCGTCGGCGCTGTTCGCGCCTCGATGCCAGGACCTCGCGGTGCTGGTGGGCTGCGGGGTGCCGGCGCTCGCCCGCGCCGGTGACGCCGTCCGCCGCGCGGACGACCTCGTCCCGAAGGGCTGCCGCGTGTGGGTCGCGCAGAGATGCCCGCGCACTCGCAGTGACCTCGGCGACGTCGTCTCCGAGGCGCTCGGCGTCCCGCTGATCACCATCGTGGGCGACGACCCGGACCTCGACCAGCGCTTGTCCCGGGGTCTTGCGCCCGGTTCTGGACGTGGGCCCCTCGCCGCAGCGGCCGACCGAGTCCTGCGATGCCTCGACGAGCAGGAGGCGCTGTGACCGGCGAAGACGGCGGCGCCTGGGGCGCCCGAGATGACTACGGCGCGCAGGTGCGCGCGTGGTCCCAGGCCGGCCGGATTCCCACGGCCGGTCGGGTGGCCCAGTTGGTAGCGGGCCGCGCCGCGGTCCTGGGCGATGAGGGGGCGGCGAACGCGCGCCGGTCCCTGGCCGCGCGGGTGCTCGGCGCCGGGCCGCTGGAGCCGCTGCTTGCGCTTCCCGGCGTCACGGACGTGCTGGTCAACGGCGCGGACGGGGTATGGGTCGACGACGGCAACGGGTTGCGCCGCGTCACCTGCGACGTCGGCGGACCAGAAGACGTGCGTCGCCTCGCTGTGCGGCTCGCGGGCCTCACGGGACGCCGGCTGGATGACGCCTCTCCCTACGTGGACGGGCGCCTGCCCGGCGGGGTGCGACTGCACGCCATCCTGCCGCCCCTCGTCGAGAGCGGTGCACACGTCAGCCTGCGCGTCCCACACCGCACCGCTCCACGCCTCGACGAGCTCGCAGCTTCGGGGACCATGCCGCCGGCCTGGGCCGCGATCCTGCGGGCCATGGTGCGGTCGCGATGCTCGTACGTCGTCACCGGCGGCACCGGCAGTGGCAAGACCACCTTGCTCGCGGCGTTGCTCGGCGAGGTCGGCCACGACGAGCGTGTCGTGATCGTCGAGGACGTCCGCGAACTGGCCGTCGTCCACCCCCACGCGGTGCGCCTGGAGGCTCGCGCCCCCAACGTGGAGGGACGCGGCGGCATCGACATGGTCGCGCTGGTCCGCCAATCGTTGCGGATGCGTCCCGACCGGCTGGTGGTCGGAGAGGTGCGCGGCGGGGAGGTCCGTGAGCTGCTCACCGCGCTCAACACCGGCCACGAGGGCGGCGCCGGCACCCTGCACGCGAACGCGGTCGACGACGTTGTGGTGCGGTTCGAGGCTCTCGGCGCGCTCGCCGGGCTGTCGCCTGAGGCGACCCGCGCGCAACTGACGAGCGCCGTCGAGGTGGTGGTTCACCTGCGGCGGGCGCGCGAAGGCCGGCGCGTCGAGGCGATTGCGGTACTGGAACGCCTCGACACCGGGTTGCGCGCGGTGCCGGCCCTGGCGTGCGGGAAGCCCGACGGGACGGCGCCGGGATGGGGGCATCTGGCCGAGCGGCTTCGCCTCGCGGGGCCGCTGAGCGCGTTGCAGGACGCCCCGTGAGGCCCGCAGTCCTCGGAGTTCTGGTGGCTGTCGTGCTGCTGCTCTGGTGGGAGCCGTCCGCCGGCGGGACGCCCCCTTCCTGGCGCCGGACTGGGCGTATCGGGACTGGTCGGCAGGCACGAGCGCGCGGCGGGGCTGCGGGCCACGATGGGAAACGCCCCGCAGGCCGGCCGCGTTGGCCGTCGCGAGATCGTCGTCGACGCCGAGGCGATGCACGGCGGCAAGCCGATCTCATCTCCGCCGTCGACGCCCTGGCCGCCGCGTTGGAAGCGGGGTTGCCCGCCCCCTTGGCTGTCGACGTGGCGGGACGTGCGTCCGCGGAGCCGGAGGTGCGTGACTTCCTCCTGGGATTGGTTGAGGCGCCCGGCGGTGCGCTCCCACCCGTACCGCCGGACATCCCGCCGCCGGCCACCCCGACGCGCCCTGTCGGGTCTGGCGCCGAGCTGCTGACGCGTTCGTGGCGCCTGTGCCACGACGTCGGCGCGCCGCTCGCCGACGCGACGCGGACGGTCGCGACGCTGCTGCGCTCCGAGCGGGCGCGGACACGCGCCGTCGCCGCGGCCCTTGCCGAAGCCCGCGCCACGGTGCGGATTCTCATGGGGCTCCCGCTGCTCGGCCCCGCGTTGGCCGCGGGTATCGGGGTGATGCCGGCGGACCTGTACGCCACGCCCGCCGCTGTCGCCTCTGGCGTCGCGGGCCTCGCATTGCTCCTCGTCGGCCGCTGGTGGATGGCGCGCCTGGTCCGGCGGATCGACGCAACCCCCGAGCTCAGCGCGACATCTTCCCATGGGTGACCTGCGAGCCCTGCTCGTGGCGCTGCTGATCGCGACGTCCGTGCTGGCGTGGTCCTCAGGTCGTCGCTGCACAGGGCGCACGGCCTGGTCGGCCCTGTCGGCCCCGGCGGCCCCGGCGGCCCTGTCGGCACCGGCGGCCCTGGCGCGGTGTCGGTTCGTACGGGGGAGGTCGCGTCGCCTCGGCCGCGAACCGACCTCTCGCGTGGCCACCATCCTGGATGTCGCCGTGGCCGGCGACCTCCTCGCGCTGGCGCTGGACTCCGGAGCGGGCGTCGATGAGTGCCTCGAGGCCGTCGCGAAGCGTAGCGGCGGCCTGACGTCAGCGCACTTGGCGACGGTGGCGGCGGGGCGACGCTGGGGCCTGTCCGACGAGACGGCGTGGGCCCTGGTCGACCCCGCCTGGGTCGGCGTCGCCCGCGCGCTGCACCTGGCGTCCTTGGCCGGCGTGCCGCCGGGCCGGCTGTTGACGGCCGCAGCGGCCGACCTTCGCGCCGCCGAGCAGCATCGCGTGGAGCTGGCCGTCTCTCGCCTGCGCGTCGCGGTCGTCCTTCCGCTCGGAGCGTGCTTCTTGCCGGCCTTCGTCCTGACGACGATCCTCCCGGTGATCTTGGCCCTGGCCGGCCGAACCCTGGCGCTCTGACGGGTGGGGTCGTGCGCTGACCCAGCTTGGGGTACGTCGGCGATTCGTGTTCTTGGTCTTGCCGCGAAAGCCCTCAGGAGCGTCGGCCGTGGTGCACCGCTATCAGGGACGCAACTCCATAACGCCCTATCCACACCCTCACCAACCGCGCGGTCGGTCCACAGGTGTGATCGGGCGGCCTCGTCAGGTGGCACGAGATTTTCGAGTCTGGATGCAGCCCGTCGGGTCGGATGTGACCCGGCGCAACACAAGGAGGACCCATGTCCGCGATCTGTCGTCTGCTCATGGTGGCCAGCACCGCCCTCGTCGACGCCCTGGGCGCGGGGCAACCTCGCCGACGCCGGAGCGATCACCCAGGGGACACCGGTGAGTCGGGGATGACCACGGCCGAGTACGCAATCGGCACCATCGCCGCGTGTACCTTCGCCACCCTGCTCATCGCCGTGGTGCGCTCGCCCGAGATCCGCACGGCCCTGGTGTCGATCATCACCAGGGCCCTGGCCCTCGGGCAATGAGCCGCGCCGGGACCGTCCGTCCGACGCGTCGTGAGCGAGGGCGAGGGCGAGGGCGTGCACGGTCGGCCGGGATGGTGACCGCCGAGACCGCCATGGTGTTACCCGTTCTGGTGCTGATCGCGGCCATCGGGCTCGCGGTCCTCGGGCACGGCATCGATCAGGTCCGCTGTGTCGACGCCGCGCGAGCCGGCGCTCGGGCGGCGGCTCGAGGCGATGCGGACCCATCGGTCGTCGCGCTCGCTCGAGTCGGAGCTCCCGACGGGTCGACGGTGAGCGTTTCGGTGAGCGGCTCGCAGGTGATGGTCGAGGTCTCGGCACCAGGGCGGGCTTCGTGGCTTCCGGGGCTGCCCGGCCCCTCCGCCCGGGCGGTCGCGGACCGGGAGGTCGCGCATGCTCCGTGACGTGAGGCTCGCTGCGGCGATGCTCCGTGAGGTGAAGCTCCCTGAGGTGCCGCCCCGTGCGACGCGGTCAGCGCGCGAGCAGGGTTCGGGCACCGTCCTGACGCTCGGGTTCATCATCGTCCTGTGCACGGTGCTCCTGGCCGGGGTTGCCCTGAGCGGGGCGGTGGTGGCTGCTCATCGCGCCGCGGCCGCTGCCGACTTGGCCGCCCTCGCGGGCGCCCAGACGCTCTCGGGCGGATCCGAGGCCACCCAGGCCTGCGTTCGGGCAGCGACGATCGCCGGGGCCCAGGCCGCGGAGGTGCTGGGTTGCCAGGTGAGCGGTCAGGAGGTGGAGGTCAAGGTGTCGGTTCAGCTGCCCTGGGCGCAAGCCCTGATTCGGGAGCCGGCCGTCGCGCGCGCCCGGGCAGGTCCCGCCCCGGAGGTGAGGTGACGGACCTGTTTCGCCGTGTCGCGGCACGCGGCACAGCGGTGGGTCCCGGTGGCCGGCGTCCGGCGTGCGGCGTCGGCAACGCCCACCTGGACGGAGAGACGGGAGGGACACCCGTCCGGCCTACAAGGTCTCCGCCCGCACCTCGGCGGCGGCCAGTACATCCCCGGTGGCGGCCAGCAGCAGGTCCAGCACCCGGACCGCGCCGGGCTTGGACAGGGGCTCGTTGCCGTTGCCGCACTTCGGGGACTGGACGCAGGCCGGGCACCCGTCCACGCAGCCGCACCCGTCCACCGCGTCTCGGGTCGCGACCAGCCAGTCTCGCGCCGCAGCGAACCCCCGCTCGGCGAAGCCGGCCCCACCCGGATACCCGTCGTACACCATGATCGTCGGACATCCCGTGTCCGGGTGTAGCTCCGTCGACACCCCTCCGACGTCCCACCGGTCCGCGGTCGCCACCAGGGGCAACAGTCCGATCGCGGCGTGCTCAGCCGCGTGCAGTGCGCCCGCCACGTCCTCCGGCCCGAGACCGACCTCGGCCAGCGCCGACTCCAGGGACGATGCGTCTACCGTCCACCACGTGGCGGTCGTCTCCAGAAGGCGCTCCGGTAGCTGGAGAGGATGCTCGCCGAGCACCTCCCCGCCGGGCAACCGCCGCAGGAACGACACCACCTGTCGACGGACCAGCACCCTCCCGTACGACCTCGTGACCGACCCGCTGTCCTCGCTCCGCTGCACGGAGCGGATGTCGAACGCGCTGACCGCCCTCGCCTGCGTGGACCAGCCCGGGTCACCCTGGACCGCCAGGGCCGTCGCGCTGCCCAGATCCAGGCGCGTCACCACGTACGCCCGACCCTGGTGCACATGCACCGCGCCCGAGTGCACCGTCGCGTCCGCCCGCGCGCCGTCGACGGTGCCGATCACGCGACCCGTGTCGACCTCGACCACCGCGACGGGCTGGTCGGCGCCTCGCAGCGTGAAGTCCGAGGCTGGGTGATGCGCCGACGTCCAGTACCAGCCCGACGGCCGACGCCGCAACGCCCCGGCAGCCACCAGCGAGTCCAGCAGGGGACGCATCCCGGGGCCGAACACGTTCGCGTCCTCGGTGCGCAGCGGCAGCTCGGCGGCGGCGGCGGTCAGATGAGGCGCGAGGACGTACGGGTTGTGCGGGTCCAGTACCGCAGCTTCGACGGGCGCTCCCACGACGACGTCCGGGTGGTGCACCAGGTACGTGTCCAGGGGGTCCTCCGCCGCGATGAACACCCCCAGCGCCGCGCGACCGGCCCTTCCGGCGCGTCCCACCTGCTGCCACAGCGACGCGCGGCTGCCCGGCCAGCCCGCGACCAGCACCGCGTCCAGCCCGCCGATGTCGATGCCCAGCTCCAGAGCGTTCGTCGTGGCCAGCCCCAACAGCTCCCGTCGACGCAGGGCACGCTCCAGGGCCCGGCGCTCCTCCGGGAGGTACCCGCCCCGGTACGAGGCCACCCGCCCCATCAGGTCTGGCCGCGTCTCGCCCATGGCGCGTCGGGCGCCCGCGGCCACCGATTCCGCCGCTGCCCTCGAGCGGGCGAACACCACCGTCTGCACGTTTCGCGCCACGAGATCCGCCAGGAGGTCGGCCGCCTCCGCCGTCGCGCTGCGCCGTCGAACCACCCCGTCCTGACCCTGCGCCAGCGGCGGCTCCCAGAAGGCCAGGTGCCGTTCCGGGCGGGGCGAGCCATCCTGGGTCACCGCGATGGCCGGCACCCCGACGAGGTCCATCGCGTGCCGCGCGGGCGCGTCCAGCGTGGCCGACGCCACCACGAACGCCGGCTCCGCCCCGTACCGTGCGCAGACGCGTCGCAACCGCCGCAGCACGGCCGCGACGTGGGCGCCGAACACCCCTCGGTAGACGTGAGCCTCGTCCACGACCACGAACCGCAACGCTCGCCAGAAGCCGGACCACGCCTCGTGGGCGGGCAACAGCGCGTGGTGCAGCATGTCCGGGTTCGTCAGCACGTAGTTCGCGTGCGCCCGGATCCAGGCCCGCTCGTCACGGGGGGTGTCTCCGTCGTAGGTCGCGGCGCGCACGCCCGGAACGGCCAGCGCGGCGACGTGCGCCATCTGGTCGGCGGCGAGCGCCTTGGTCGGCGCCAGGTAGAGCGCCCCCGCGCCGCGACCGGCCAGTGTCCGCTCGCCAGAGGCTAGTGCCGACAGCACCGGCATGAGGTAGCCCAGCGATTTCCCCGACGCCGTGCCGGTGGCCATCGCCACGGACCGTCCCGCCCACAGCTCCTCCGCCGCCAGCAGCTGATGGGCCCACGGGTCGTCGATTCCGAGGTCCGCGAGCGCGGCCGCAACCGGGGGCGAAAGCCAGCTCGGCCACGTGCCGATGATGGCCGCCCGAGCGGTGGACCGATGCACGTGCAGCAACGACTCTCGACGGCGGCCGCCGGCCCACGTCGCGAGCACCTCCGCCGGATCGCGCGCGCTCATCGAGGACACCGTACGGCGGAGGAGCACAGGCGACGTGGTCGCCCGAGCCGAGATCAATGCGGTGGGGTCGCGGACGACGTACGGACGCGGCTAGGGTGACCGGCACCGGCGAAGGGAGAACGGGTGCCAGACCTTGAGGTAACGGTGCAGGAGGAAGACGGCATCGCGGTGATCACCCCCGCGGGGGATGTCGACGTGACCAGCGCGTACCGCCTTCGAGACGCCATCGACCGGGTGCTCGCTTCGGGACTGTGCTGGCTGGTCGTGGACCTTCGTGGCGTGCCGTTCATGGACTCCACCGGTCTGGGGGTGCTCATCGGACGCTTGAAGGTGGTCCGGGCTCGACGCGGCAGCATCCGCATCGTCGTGACGTCTCCCCGCATGCTGCGAGTGTTGTCGATCACCGGCTTGGACACGGTCTTCCCGCTGCATGAGACCGTGGTCGAGGCGCTCGCCTCGTTCCGCACCGGGCCGACCGCCGGACGATCGGCGGACGCTTCCTGACCCGGCCGACGGGTCCGCCGGGGCAGAACCAACGGCGGTTGTCTCGCGTGACCGCCCGACACGTTCTCACGCGAATTTGGACGGCTGTTCACTTTGTGGCGCTCTTTTCCGGCGGTGTGAAAATGCTTGGGCACGCGGAACTTGCGATATGTCGCGAGTTCAGCCTACCGTCGTTGTGTGGTCCAGCTACGTGCCACGTGAGATTCGTCATGGGGAGCACCAGGTGCCTCGGAGCCTCTTTGCCGCCGCCCACGACTTGCCCGAATGGCTGCACGGACGCCACATCGGCGAAATCGACCCGGCGACCCGCGATACGTACAGTCAAGAACTCCTCGCGCTCGCGGCCGCAAGCCGTGATGGCACGGAGCGGCAGAACTACCTCGACCAAGTCGTCCTGCTCAACGGTCCGGTCGCCGAGTCGATCGCGGGACGCTACCGCGCTCGGGGGATCGACTCCGACGACCTCGTGCAGGTGGCCTACCTCGGACTGGTAAAGGCCGCCCAGGGGTACAAGCCGGGGGAGGGCGCCGGTTTCCTCGCCTACGCGGTCCCGACGATTTCGGGGGAGGTCAAGCGGCACTTCCGCGATTTCGGGTGGGTCGTGCGCCCGCCACGCCGGCTGCAGGAGCTCAGGAGCCAGGTGGCGACGGCTCGAGCCGACCTCCAACAGGAGCACGCGCGTGCCGCCACGCTCCAGGAAATCGCGGAGCGCCTCGGCGTGGCCACCTCGGAACTGGCCGAGGCGGAGATGACCGACGGGTGCTATACGACGCTGTCGCTGGACTCGCCGGGAAGACCGGGGGTGGCAGTGCTCGCGGATCTGCTCGTCGACGAGCGGGACCGCTATGAGCACGTCGACAACATGGAGTGCCTGCGCCCGGCCCTCGAGCGCTTGAGTGAGCGCGATCGTCGCATCCTGCTGCTGCGGTTCGTGCGGGGGTGGACCCAGGATCGAATCGGTGCAGAGATCGGCGTCAGCCAGATGCAGGTGTCGCGCCTCCTCACCCGCATCCTGAACGACCTGCGCCACAGCATGGACGTGGAGTCCCTGGCGTCCTGACCGCGAAGCCGGCCGTCACGCCGGTGATGTCACCTGCACCCAGCAGACCCGCCTAGAGTGGTGGCCTGGCGTCATCGCCTGCGGCGGGTCGCCGGTGAGGACGAGACGCGAAGGGTGTCAGAAACGAGGAAAGTGTGACGACCAAAGCGTCGGACTTCGCGGATATCGCCCAAACGTTACACGCCCAAGAGGACGTTGAGCAGACGCTGCACGGCATCGCCGAACTTGCTTGCGCAACAGTGAATTCTGACATGTGCGGCGTCATGGTGGTGCACGGGAACAATAAGGTTGTGACCGCCGCCGTGACCGACGAACGCGTCCGCCGCGTTGACAACCTGCAGCTGGAGTGCGGCGAGGGACCGTGCCTCGAAGCGATGGAGGATCACACGACCTTCATCATCGCCGATACCGTGACCGAGACCCGCTGGCCGACCTGGTGTCGCTCGATCGTGGAGTTCGGGGTACGCAGCGTGCTCTCCGTCCGCTTGTTCACTCAATCGGGAACGATCGGCTCACTCAACATCTACAGCTCACAGCCCAAGCACTTCGACGCCGATGACGCGGCCGTCGCGGCGGTCTTCGCCGGACACGCGTCCGTCGCGCTCGCGGCGGCGCAGACGGAAAGCGGACTGCGGGCGGCGATGGACGGACGCCACGTCATCGGCCTGGCGCAGGGCATCCTCATGGAGCGGTTCGACCTCTCCACCGATCAGTCGTTCTCGGTGCTGCGCCGCTACTCCCAGGACCGCAACATAAAGCTTCGATCCGTGGCGGCCCACCTGGTGGAGTCCCGCAAGCTCCCTGATCTTGCCGCAGGCTCGGCGGGCGGCTCACGGGGTGTGCTCTAACGAGATCTGCTAGAGACCGGCCCGGCGTGGGCGTGTGGCACCGTGGGCGCGTGAGCCATGAGCCCACCGGCCTCCACCGGCGGCCGGCGCCCCCCGTACCAGCGCCTTTCCCGCCCCCCTGCGCCCGACCCGACCCGGGCGACCTCGAGAACCTTCGAGCAGATTTGGAAACCGCCGCCTACACGCCCGACGGCGTCGCGGGGTTTCTCGGCGAGCTCGCCGGGGCCGCGCTGCACCGCGAGGAGCCGCTGCCCGCGCGGCGCCGGATCGTCGCGCAGCCCGGACCGAGCGCGACGGTGATCGCGCTGATGACCCTCGGCGACGCAGCGGACGCCGATCAGGTCGCGCTCGCGTTCCCCAGGACCGGCGTCGACGGACTGGATCGGCTCGGACTGCTGGCCCGGCCGTCGGATGGGAGGGGGCGTTCACGCGTCACCGCGAGCTGCGACCTGCGCCCGTACGGGGATGAGACCCACGCCTGGTGGGTGGCGTCCGACCAGGGGGAGCTGGCCACCGAAAGCCCCCTGCACCCAGAGCATGTCCTGGGGATCGGCGGCGCCTCGGCGACGCTGGCGTCCTGGACGCCGAGGCCGCCCGCGACACGGGCGCTGGACCTCGGCACCGGATGCGGAGTCCAGGCGCTGCACCTGCACAGCCACTGCGCCCGCGTGGTGGCGACCGATATCTCGCCGCGCGCGCTGGGGTTCGCCGCGTTCAACGCCGCCCTGGCCGGGCAAGACTGGGACCTGCGCCGCGGAGACCTGCTCGAACCGGTCGCGGGCGAGCAGTTCGACCTCGTCGTGAGCAACCCGCCGTTCGTGATCACCCCACGCCGCCACGACGTGCCGCGCTACACCTACCGGGACGGTGGGGAGCGGGGTGACACCGTGGTCCGCCGGCTGGTCCAAGGCGTCGGGGAGCACCTGGCGCCCGGCGGGATCGCCCATTTTCTCGGCAACTGGGAGGTCCAGCGCGGGCAGGACTGGCGCGACGTATGGCGCGAGTGGCTGGACGGTGCGCGCTCGGGTGGGGCCAGACTCGACGCCCTCGTGGTGCAACGCGAGGTGCAGGACCCGTGCGAATACGCCCAGACCTGGGCTCGCGACGGTGGTCACCGCCCCGGGACACCCGCCTACCGGGCGCTCCTGCAGGCGTGGCTCGACGACTTCGCGGCCCGCGGCGTGGAGTCGATCGGTTTCGGCGTCATCACGCTGTCGCGGCCGTCCGCCGGCGCGCCCGGCGTCGAGGGCAAGCGCGCGTCGCGCCCTGCCCGGGTCGACCTCATCGACCACCGCGGGCCGGTCGTGGCGCCCATGGGGCCGTGGATTCTGGACGCGGTGCATGCGCGCCGCTGGCTCGCCGACGCCGGCGCGCAAGGAATCCTCGAGCGACGCTGGGTGTACGCCGACGGCGTCACCACACACACGTACGGGCGACCTGGTGAGCCGGACCCGTCCCTGATGACGGCTCGGCCGGGGACCGGACTTCGGCGTGACGTTCGCCTCGATCAGGTGTTGGGCGCGTTCGCCTCCGTGTGCGACGGTGAGCTGACGGCCGGCGCGGCGCTGCACGCGATCGCCGCCGTCCTGCACCGCCCGCCCGCAGACGTGATCGCGGAGTCGCTGGCGAGTATCGAGGGGCAGATCGCGGACGGGCTCCTGCGCCCCTGGGGGCAGTGAACGGAGGCGGGGTGAGCGGAGATGCGTCCGTCTATGGACGGGGCGGGGCCCCGACGCGTTACGGTGTGCCCTGGCTGTGCGTAGGGTGTCCGCGGACGGTCCGCAACAGCAGACCGTCCGCCTCGGGAGTTTCGCGTCGCGGACGATCCGTAGCTCAGCGGGCCGGAGTCGACCCCAGGACGAGGCGAACCACGTCGACGCAGCGACGAATCCGCTGCACGTGGCCAGGGAGTAGGAAACCAAGTGGCAGGTAGTACAGGACGCAAGCTCGTCATCGTCGAATCGCCCAGCAAGGCGACCACGATCGCTGGATACCTCGGCAGCGGGTACGACGTGGAGGCCAGTTCCGGGCACATCCGGGATCTGCCCAACCCCTCCGAGCTTCCCGTCGATATGAAGAAGGGCCCCTTCGGGCGGTTCGCGGTCAACGTGGACGCGGGGTTCGAGCCCTACTACGTCGTCGACGCCGACAAGAAGCGCAAGGTGACGGAGCTGAAACGCGCCCTCAAGGAGGCCGACGAGCTCTACCTCGCCACCGATGAGGATCGCGAGGGCGAGGCCATCGCGTGGCACCTGATGAAGGTGCTCAATCCCAAGGTCCCGGTCAAGCGCATGGTGTTCCACGAGATCACCCAGGAGGCCATCCAGCGCGCCGTCCAGCAGACCAGGGATCTCGACACGGACCTGGTGGACGCGCAGGAGACGCGGCGGATCCTCGACCGGTTGTACGGCTACGAGGTGAGCCCGGTCCTGTGGCGCAAGGTCCGCCAGGGCCTGTCTGCCGGTCGCGTGCAGTCGGTCGTCACCCGGCTCGTGGTGGAGCGCGAGCGGGAGCGGATGGCGTTCATGAGGGCCTCGTACTGGGACGTGACCGCGGTCTTGGCCCCGGCGGGGACGCCGGCGCAGGCGTTCTCGGCGCGGCTCACGGCGCTGGACGACGCGAAGGTGGCGTCGGGGCGCGACTTCGGTGATGACGGCCGACTCAAGGGCCGAGCGGTCCACCTCGATGAGGTGGCTGCCCGCGCGGTTGCGCTGGCGCTGGCGGGCGCTGGGTCGGACGTCGTCGTCAGCGAGGTGGCCGACAAACCGTACACGCGGCGGCCGTCCGCGCCGTTCACGACCTCGACGCTGCAGCAGGAGGCTGGGCGCAAGTTGCGGCTCAACGCTTCTTCGGCCATGCGGGTGGCGCAGCGGCTCTATGAGGGCGGCTACATCACGTACATGCGGACCGACTCGACCACGCTGTCGGACTCGGCGCTGACCGCGGCGCGGACGCAGGCGCGGGACATGTACGGGGCGGAGTACGTGCCTGAGCAGCCGCGACGCTACGAGAAGAAGGTCAAGAACGCCCAGGAGGCGCACGAAGCGATTCGGCCCGCGGGCGACCGGTTCCGCACGCCGGCACAGGTCGCGGGGGAGCTGCGCGGCGAGGACTTCGCGCTCTACGAGCTCGTCTGGAAGCGCACGCTGGCCTCGCAGATGGCGGACACGCGTGGGTCGACCTCGACCGTCAAGGTCACAGCACCACTCGGCGGCGCGGGCGGATACGAGAGAGCCGAGCTCTCCGCGTCGGGCACCGTGATCACCTTCCGAGGGTTCCTCGCGGCGTACGAGGAGGGCCGCGATGACGACCCCGACGCGCGCGCCGCCGCCCGGGCCGCGATCGCCGGCCGTGAGGAGGAACGCCGCCTGCCCAAGCTCGGCGTCGGGGCTGCGCTCGACGTGGAGTCCTCGCAAGCGGACGGGCACGAGACGAGCCCGCCAGCGCGCTACACGGAGGCATCGCTGGTCAAGGCCATGGAGGAGATGGGAATCGGGAGGCCGTCGACGTACGCGCCGACGCTGCGCACGATCTCCGACCGGGGCTACGTGTCCCGCCGCGGCAACGCGTTGGTGCCGACGTGGCTGGCGTTCGCGGTCACCCAGCTGTTGGAGGCGCACTTCACCAAGCTCATCGACTACCAGTTCACCGCAAAGCTTGAGGAGGACCTGGACGAGATCGCTGCCGGCGACCTGGGCCGGGTGGAATGGCTGAGCCGGTTCTACTTCGGGGACGAGAACGTCAGCGACGAAGGACTTCGAGAGCTGGTGGATCACCTCGGCGAGATCGACGCCCGCGAGATCTCCACGATCCCTCTCGGTGAAGGCATGGTTGTGCGGGTCGGGCGGTACGGGCCGTACGTGCAGCAGGTTGAGCAGGTCCCACCGAGCGCCAATGACGCCTTAGTGGGTGACCCCGCCGTGGATGGCACCGCGGTGCCCGCGACGAGGCCGGAAGAGCCCGCGGCGCCCGCGACGGAGACGGAAGGGCCGGTGGCGAAGCCGCGTCGGGCCAGCGTTCCGGACGACATCGCGCCTGACGAGATGACCCCGGCCAAGGCCCGCGAGCTGCTGGAGTCCGCCTCCGACGATGGCCGTGAGCTCGGGACGCACCCGGATAGCGGGCGCCAGATCGTGGCCAAGGCGGGTCGGTACGGCCCGTATGTCACGGAGCTGTTGTCGCCGGAGGACGCCGCCAAGACCGGGCGGGCCAAGATCAAGCCGAAGACCGCGTCGCTGTTCCAGTCGATGTCGATCGCGACCATCGAGCTGGAGACGGCGTTGCGGTTGCTCAGCCTGCCCCGGATCGTCGGCGTCGATGCGGAGGGCACGGAGATCACCGCGCAGAACGGGCGCTACGGTCCGTACCTGAAGAAGGGCACCGACTCGCGGTCGCTCGCGACGGAGGAGCAGCTGTTCGACATCACGTTGGAGCAGTCGCTGCAGATCTACGCCCAGCCGAAGACACGGGGCCGAGCCGCCGCCAAGCCGCCGCTCGCCGAGTTCGGTTCCGACCCCGAGTCGGGCACGCCGGTCGTGGTGAAGGACGGTCGGTTCGGGCCGTACGTCACCGACGGGACCACGAACGCCACCTTGCGTCGCGACGACGAGATCGAGTCGTTGACGGCAGAAAGGGCGTACGAGCTGCTCGCCGAGAAGCGCGCCAAGGGACCGACGACCCGCAAGAGCGCCGCCGCGAAGAAGCCCACGGCGAAGAAAGCCACGGCAAAGAAGGCCACCGCAAAGACGGCCACCGCGAAGAAGGCGGCGCCGAAGAAGGCCACCGCGAAGAAGGCCACGGCAAAGACGGCGGCCAAGACGGTCGAGCTCAGCGTGGCACCGGAGGGCGACGGGAACGCTTGACCTGCAACGGCGTCGGTTTCGGGGGTGATGGACGCCTCAGCAGAAGCGGCGGCGCGTCGATGGGGAAGGTGGACCTGAGCCGACGATCGCTGGCCCCGCGGCGCGTACTTCCTGACGACGCCGCGCCACGGACCCCGACGACGCCGCGCACCCCGGACGAAGGAGAATCCCTCGACATGGATGTCGCTGCACTCGCGCAGACGCTGCTCAGCGCTCGTACCGACCAGGCGGTCGGGGACGCGCAGATCTCCCTGCTCAAGAAGGCTATGAACTCTCAG
>CAJDVG010000034.1_pt1 | contig 38753 bp, 35 predicted proteins | sample 7391321 | NCBI WGS metagenome assembly CAJDVG01 (sample SAMEA7055706, study PRJEB34461) | soil metagenome | biome: terrestrial ecosystem; feature: Peninsula; material: soil | place: Antarctica | collected 2016
CGCGGCGGCCGTCGCCGGTGGCGCCGTGGTCACGGGCATGTCGGGGGGGACCATCGCCGGCGGTGTGGTCGCCGCAGGGGCCGCTCTGGCGGTCGGGGCGGTCGGTCTGGCGGTGGGCGGTGTCGAGGTGCCGGTCCTCACCCCGATCGTCAAGCCGCAAGTCACGACGTCCGGCAGCGACAACGCCCCGGGCACATCGTCGACAGCTCCTTCATCCGCTAAGACGACTCCGGCCAGCCCATCACCTACGGCCATCCCTCCCGCGTCGACGGTGACATCGACCACCTCGGACCCCTCGTCCAGCGCGGCGGCGACGGCTACGGCTCCCGCACCCAGCACGCATCCGACCAAGCCGCCGGGGACCCTCCCGCCCGAGCCGACCGGGACCGTCCCGACCGGGCCGACCCAGACGACCGGGCCGACCGAGACGACTGAGCCGACAATCCGGGGACCGGCACGAGCGCGACCCGGTCTCCCCGTCCCCGGCTCCCGAAGCGCACCGGGGGTGACGGTCCAGGCCCGGGTATGTCCCCCATCCTGACGAGCCCCACGCGGTACACCTTCACGGGCGAATCGATGACGCCACTGCTCCCGGTCACGCCGTCTCCGGTTCCGACGGTGCAACCGACCGCGATCCGCACGACGTACCTGCCGCCGACCCCGACCCCGAGCCTTGGGTGGCCATGGCTGTGCCAGCCCACCGAGACCGGGTGGGTCTGCACACTTTCCTCCTTGGGGTCCGCGGGCTGATCGCGCTGTCCCGGCGCGCATGCCCAAAGCGCGGGGTGAGCAGGGACGATCCGTGCGACGAACGGCTCGTAGACTGTCTCTATGTATGCTCAGCCCGCCGCTGACCCTTTCTCGACCACTGGACTGACCTTCGACGACGTGCTGCTCCTGCCGGGGGAGACCGACGTCATCCCGAGCGAGGCGGACACCTCGACCCACGTCACCCGCAACATCGCCGTGAAGATCCCGCTGCTGTCGGCGGCGATGGACACCGTCACCGAGTCGGCCATGGCGATCGCGATGGCACGCCAGGGCGGCATCGGCATCCTGCATCGCAACCTGTCGATCGACGCGCAGGCCTATCACGTCGACGTGGTGAAGCGCTCGGAATTCGGCATGATCACCGACCCCGTCACCACGACGCCGGAGGCGACCCTGGCCGAGGTGGACCGGATCTGCGGACAGTTCCGGATCTCCGGACTGCCGGTCATCGAGGAGGGAGATCGCCTCGTCGGCATCATCACGAACCGCGACCTGCGGTTCGAGTCAGATCCGCGCAAGCGCGTGGCCGAGGTCATGACCAAGCCGCCGTTGATCACCGGACCCGTGGGTATCCACAAGGACGATGCGCTCGCCTTGCTGGCGAAGAACAAGATCGAGAAGCTTCCGCTGGTGGATGGGAACGGCCGCCTGAGGGGACTCTTCACGGTCAAGGACTTCACGAAGTCCGAGCAGTACCCGCTCGCCACCAAGGACGGCGCCGGACGGTTGCGCGTCGGCGCGGCCGTGGGTTTTTGGGGGGACAGCTGGGAGCGGGCCATGTCGCTCGTCGACGCCGGCGTGGACCTGCTGGTGGTGGACACCGCGAACGGGCACGCCCGCGGCGTGGTCGACATGATTCGGCGCCTCAAGGCCGAACCGGCCGCCCAAGGCGTCGACATCGTCGGGGGCAACGTCGCGACCCGTGAGGGGGCCCAGGCGTTGGTCGACGCCGGCGCGGACGCCGTGAAGGTGGGCGTGGGGCCCGGTTCGATCTGCACGACCCGCGTCGTGGCCGGGGTGGGTGTGCCGCAGATCACCGCGATCCATTCGGCCTGGCTCGCCTGTCAGCCGGCCGGGGTCCCCGTCATCGGCGACGGCGGCTTGCAGTACTCCGGCGACATCGCCAAAGCACTGGTCGCGGGGGCGGACACGGTCATGCTCGGCTCCCTTCTCGCCGGGTGCGAAGAGGGTCCGGGGGAACTGGTGTTCATCAACGGCAAGCAGTTCAAGACCTACCGGGGGATGGGGTCGCTCGCGGCGATGCAGTCCCGCGGCCGAGGGGTGTCGTACAGCAAGGACCGCTACTTCCAAGGTGACGTGGACGACGACGACAAAGTCATACCCGAAGGCATCGAGGGGCAGGTCGCCTACCGCGGCCCGCTCGCGGCGGTCGTTTACCAGCTCATCGGGGGGCTGCGCCAGTCGATGTTCTACGTCGGCGGAGGCACCATCCCCGAGCTGAAGGCGCGCGGCCGCTTCGTGCGGATCACCGCGGCCGGGCTCAAAGAGTCACACCCGCACGACATCCAGATGACCGTGGAGGCACCCAACTACGCGGGAGACTCCAGCTGACGCGACGAGGTCCCGCCCTCATCCGTCCGCTTGCCACGCCCGCCTCCCGTGCCGCGTCGTCGTGCCGCGTCGTCGTCGACGCACGTCACAGGCGCCCGATGGAGCATCGTCGGGACCGGGTGGCAGGGTGAGCGCTATGGGCCCCGATGAGCGCACGACGACGGTAGGAGCCGCACCGAGTGACGCGGGAGGCGTGGGAGGCGAAGACGCGTTGCCCGCGTACAGGGTCGGGCGGGAGCGGGCGATCCCCGGCACGGTCGGCCTGGCGCTCGGCGGGCTGGCGGGCAGCAACGCGTTCGGCGCGGGTGTCCTGCAGGCGGCCCGCGACCTAGGGGTGCGTCCCTTGCTCATCTCGTGCACGTCGGGCCAGCTCGGGTGGGTGGACGAATACCTCCAGGCGGGCGAGGGCGCCCCTTCGCTGCGGGAGCCCTTGCGGGAGATGATCAAGCAGGCCGAACGCACCGGAATCCGTGACCTCGACGCCACGCTGCTCGGTCTGCTCGGGGTGCCCGGTGCTGTGCGCCCGGCCCGCTGGCAGTACCCGAGGGACGCCATCCGCAACTACCTGCAGGCCTGGCTGGCAATCGCGACCGGCTGGCCGAAGGTGTCCCTGGTGGAGCAGTCCATGCAGATCGCGCCGGGCCGCATGCTGGTGCCGGATTTCCCGGACGTGTTCTACGAGGGGATGGCGGATCGGTTCAACGGGTCCGACGTGGCGATCGTGTTCAACAGCTATCACCCGGCGGCGGGGCTGGAGCACGTGCACCTCAACCCGGCCGCGCTGGACCTCTACGAGCGGCGCACCGGCCGCCGCAAAGACTACGAGCCGGGCACGGAGAGCAGGCACCGGCCGCAGACGCTGTACCAGGCGATCACGGCGCGGGCGATCCGCGACGGGCTGTGGCTCTACGAGTATGGCTTCGACAAGGCGCCCGGGTTCCTCGACGGGGCGTATTTCCGGCAGATGATGCTCGCAGAGCTGTGGCCCGCGACCGACATTGTCGCGGTGCGTCCTTTGGCCCACGCCTGGACCGGGGCGGAGCTGCCGACCAGCTTCGCGGCGATCCAGGACTTGAAGAACCAGGTGTTCTTCGACGGCTCGTACGCGGGGGAGCGCGGACAGATCGCGCTGATCAACGCGCTGCTGGCGTCGGGAGAACTGTCGAGCGCGTCCTACCACCGCATCGTGTTGCATGAGATCGAGCTCCAGGAGCGCCGCGGCCTGCTCGACTACGTCTTCGAGAACGAGCACGTGTTCGACGACGGACTCGCTCAGGGCAAGCGGGTCCTGGGCGCCTTCCAGGCATCGGCTGCGAGGTAGCCCGGCCGAGTAGCCTGGTGCGATGACCGAGATCGAGATCGGCCGCGGCAAGCGTGGACGCCGGGCGTACGCCTTTGACGACATCGCCATCGTGCCCTCCCGTCGGACGCGGGCACCCGACGACGTGTCGCTCACCTGGCAGATCGATGCGTACGCGTTCGACCTCCCGTTCGTGGCCGCGCCGATGGACTCGGTCAGCTCCCCGGAGTCGGCGATCGCTTTCAGTCGGTTGGGCGGCCTCGCCGTGCTTGACCTCGAGGGCCTGTGGACCCGGTACGAGGACCCGGAGCCCTGTCTGGCACGGATCGCCGAGCTGTCGCAGGACGACGCCCATATCGGCAGCGGCGACAGCAGCAGCGGTGCGGTCAAGGGCGTCACGAGTCAGATGCAGCGGTTCTACGCCGAGCCCATCAAACCGGAGCTGATCACCGCACGCTTGGGGCAGATGCGTGATGCGGGCGTGGTGGTGGCGGGCGCGCTGTCGCCGCAGCGCACGCAGGAGCACTGGCGTACGGTCATCGACGCGGGCGTGGACATCTTCGTGATCCGCGGCACCACGGTGTCGGCCGAGCACGTGAGCAGCCAGGCCGAACCGCTCAATCTCAAGCGTTTCATCTACGAGTTGGACGTGCCGGTCGTCGTGGGCGGGGCCGCGACGTACTCCGCCGCGCTGCACCTGATGCGCACCGGCGCCGCGGGCGTGCTCGTCGGGTTCGGCGGGGGGCCGGCGCACACCACCCAGCGGACTCTTGGGATCAGGGCGCCGATGGCGACGGCGATCGCGGACGTCGCGGCGGCCAGGCGCGACTATCTGGATGAGTCGGGCGGACGCTACGTGCACGTCATCGGTGACGGCGGGCTGAGCTGGTCGGGCGACATCGTGAAGGCGATCGCGTGCGGCGCGGACGCGGTCATGCTGGCCGCGGCGCTCGCGCGCGCCTCGGAGGCGCCAGGCCGCGGCTTCCATTGGGGCCCGGAGGCGCACCACGAAGAACTGCCCCGGGGGGAGCGGGTCCACGTGGGGACCACCGCGCCGATGGCGGAGATCCTGCACGGCCCCGGCCGGGCGGCGGATGGCACGACGAACCTTGCCGGAGCGCTGCGTCGGGCGATGGCCACGACGGGATATAGCGATCTCAAGGAGTTCCAGCGCGTCGAGGTCGTGGTCTCCCCCCGCGACGGGGACTGAGCCGGGACAACGACGACAACAACAACGACGACGACGACAACAACAACAACGACGACGACGTACCCGCGCGACGAGCAGCGGCGGTCAGTAGGTGAAGCGGCCGACGAGCACGTTGAGCTCTTGGGCGCGTTGGGTCAGCTCAAGGGCCGCCTGGGCGCCACCCCACAGCGGCGGGGCTACCGTGGGGTGGTGACCTCGTCCACCGGTGGGTATGGAGCGGGTGGGTTTCGGACCGCGCAACGCCCACTCGCACAGCCGCATTCGCACGAAGACGACGTGCCGACGCCCGGTCGTGCGGGCGGCCCGGTGCATCGGCGGGGCAGGACGGCAGTCCCCGCTCACGCTCGTACCCCCGCGGACCTGACCCCGCTCGATTCTGGGCTGGTCCGCCACCTCGCAACGCATGCGGTGACCTCCCCGCAGGCCGAGATGTTTGCGGTGCGCGTTCCGATGACCGGCGAGAGGCTCGCCGAGCTGCCGGCGTCGACGCCGCACGACGTCCGGGACGCGGTGGACGTGGCGCGCTCGACGCAACCGGGGTGGGCGGATTGGCCGGTGCGCGCCCGAGCGGGGGTGATGCTCCGCTTCCACGATCTCGTCCTTGACCATCGCGAACAGCTATGCGACCTCATCCAGCTGGAGAGCGGCAAGGCGCGGCTGCACGCCGCCGAAGAGGTCATCGACGTGTGCCAGGTGAGCCGGTACTACGCGAGGTGCGCCGAGCGGCAGCTGCGGCCGCGGCGCCTCCCAGGGTTCGTGCCCGGCCTCACCGAGGTGACGAGGCTGCGGCGCCCCACGGGCGTGGTCGGGATCATCTCCCCGTGGAACTACCCGTTGTCGATGGGGATCGTCGACGTCGTGCCGGCGCTGCTCGCGGGCAACGCGGTTGTGGTGCTTCCGGACGAACACGGCAGCCTCACGTTGCTGTTCGCCCTCGACCTGCTGGTGCGCGCGGGGCTGCCCCCGCGCCTCGCGATGGCCGTGCTCGGGTCGGGGCCGGTGGTCGGCGGGGCGCTGTCCGAGGAGGTCGACTTCATCCAGTTCACCGGATCCACGTCGACGGGCCGACAGGTCGCGCGCACGGCCGGGAGGCGTCTCGTCGGGTGCTCCTTGGAGCTGGGGGGCAAGAACCCTCTGTACGTCGCCGATGACGCCGACCTGGACCGTGCCGTCGAGGGCGCCGTGCGCGGGTGCTTCACCTCCGCCGGGCAGATCTGCATCGGCATCGAGCGGATCTACCTGCACCAGGGCATCGCGGAGGAGTTCCTCGCCCGGTTCGTCCCGGCGGTGCAGGCGCTGCGTCTGGGCGCCGAGCTGAGTTACGACGCCGACATGGGCAGCCTGGCGACCGCAGAGCAGCTCGAGCGCACCCGTCGGCACGTGGTGGACGCGGTCGACAAGGGCGCCACCGTGCTCACCGGGGGGAGGGCGCGGCCCGACGTGGGCCCGTGGTTTCACGAGCCGACCGTGCTGGAGGGTGTCACCGAGGCGATGGAGGTGCGCCGCGTCGAGACGTTCGGGCCGGTGGTGAGCGTGTACCGGGTGGAGGGCGACGGCGAGGCGATCCGGGCGTGCAACGACAGCGAGTTCGGCCTGAACGCCTCGGTCTGGACCCGGGATCTGCGCCGTGGCCGGCGGATCGCAGCGCACCTGCATACGGGAGCGGTGAACGTGAACGAGAGCTTCGCGGCGGCGTACGGTTCCCCGGCCGCGCCGATGGGCGGGATGAAGCAGTCCGGGCTGGGACAGCGTCACGGCGCTGGGGGGCTGACCAAGTTCACGGTCGTGCAGAGCGTCGCCGTGCAGCACGGGCTCGGATTCGGGGTGCCGCGCACCGTGCCGACCGGTCGATTCGTCGACGCCGCCGTGGCGGCCTTACGGGTGCGACGCGTGCTGGGCCGCCACTGACCCAGCCCGGGCGAGCGACGGGTGTTCAGCGTCGGAGGATAGCCTGGCGGCATGTGGCGGACGGCGATGAAACCTCGATGGCTGGCCATGTTGGCCCTCGTCATCGCGGTCATGGTCGGTTTCGGCCTGCTCGGACGCTGGCAGCTCGGCGTGGCGCACGACCAAGACACCGTGGAGGCTGCCACCGAAGCGGCCTCCCTGCCGGTCGTGCCGCTGCAGGAGGTGCTCACCCCGCACCAGCAGTTCCCCACGCCCGCGGTGAACCGGGTGGTGACGGCCACGGGCAGCTACCGGCCGGCCGACCAGGTCCTCATCACGGACCGTCGGCTCGGGGAGCAGACCGGCTTCTGGGTGGTCGACGCGCTGGTCCTCGACGACGACGGCGCGGTCCTGCCGGTGTTGCGCGGCTTCGTCCCCGACGCGGCGGCTGCTCCCGCGCCTCCGGCCGGACGCATTCAGGTGACGGGCGCCCTCGCCGTGGGCGAGCCCAGCCCCGACCAACCGGCGGCGCTGCCCCCCGGGCAGCTGCAGCGCCTGAACATGGCGACCCTGGTGAACCTCTGGCCCGGCGATCTCTACAATGCCTTCGTGTTCGCCTCGGCCGAGGCGCCCGCGACCGGCGCTGCCGCCTTAGGCGGCAGCGACGACACGCTGACGAGCCCGGGCCTGTCCCGCGTTTCCCCGCCGCCTGCGGCCTCTGGGCAGCTGTCCTGGCGCAATCTCGGCTACGCGCTGCAGTGGTGGTTCTTCGCCGGGTTCGCCCTTTACATGTGGTGGCGGATGGTCCGTGAGGACGCCCACGGCGAGCTCGCAATGGCCGGGGCGAGTGCTGACGAGGCGACCCGGGGCCCCTCGCCCACTCCCGTACCAGCCCGTCCGAGCACACCCGCGCCCCCGCGCGCACGTCAAGGAGAGTCGATCCGATGAGCACCCCCGCCTCGATGAGCACCCCCACCCGTCCGATCGCGCGACCGGATCAGATCCGCCCGGCATTCACGTTCTTCAAGGTGATGGCCTTCGTGGTGGGCATCGGGCTGCTCGTGCTAGCGGTGGAGATGATCCTGAGCTATGGCGTAGGACTGAAGGGCCGGGAGAACCCGTTGTGGTGGTGGCCGCAGCCGCACGGTTTCCTGTTCATGGTGTACGCGGCCGCGACGCTGAACCTTGGCTTGAAGGTGCGCTGGGGCATCGGCAAGGTGGTGACGATCATGCTGGCCGGGTGCGTGCCGCTCCTGTCGTTCGTGGCCGAGGCCAGGGTGGCGCGCGAGATCCGGGAACTGCTGGCGACGCAGGACGCCCGCTAGGCTGCGTAGGTGAGCACCGAACCGCATGCGCACCCGGTCCTCGTCGTCGATTTCGGTGCTCAGTACGCGCAGCTCATCGCGCGGCGCATCCGCGAGGCGCACGTGTTCAGCGAGGTGGTCCCTCACACGATGGCGACCGCCGAGCTCCTCGCGCGACAGCCCGCAGCCATCGTCCTTTCCGGGGGGCCGTCGTCGGTCTACGACCCCGGCGCGCCCACGCTCGACCGGGCGCTGCTCGAGGCGGGCGTCCCGGTATTCGGGCTGTGTTACGGGTTTCAGGCCATGGTGCGGGCCCTCGGCGGCGAGGTCGACCGGACGGGTCGCTCGGAGTTCGGTTCGACCCCGCTTCATGTCGACGAGGCGGGGTCGACGCTGTTCGCGGGTCAACCGGTCGAGCAGTCGGTGTGGATGAGCCACGGCGACGCCGTGACCCGGGAGCCGGCCGGGACCCGGGTCACCGCCTCGACGCCCGGCGCGGCCATCGCCGCGTTCGAGGACGACGAGCGGCGGCTGTATGGGGTGCAGTGGCACCCGGAGGTGAAGCACTCCGAATTCGGGCAGGCGCTGCTGGAGAACTTCCTGCGCCGCGGCGCCGGGCTCGGCATGGATTGGACCCCTGGCAGCATCGTCGAGGAGCAGGTGCGACGCATCCGCGAGCAGGTCGGGCAGGATCGCGTGATTTGCGGGCTGTCCGGCGGGGTGGACAGCTCGGTCGCGGCCGCCCTTGTGCACCGCGCCGTGGGTGACCAGTTGACCTGCGTGTTCGTCGACCACGGTCTGCTGCGGGCCGGGGAGGTCGAGCAGGTCGCGGATGACTTCGTACGGGCCACCGGGGTTGATCTGGTGACGGTGGACGCCGCACGGACGTTCCTGGACGCCCTCGCCGGCGTGACCGACCCCGAGACCAAGCGCAAAGCCATCGGCCGCGAGTTCATCCGCGCGTTCGAACGTGCTGCGCGTGACATCGCTGCGGGACGGGCCGGTCACGCGGACGCCGGCGAGGTTGCCGAACACCCGGTGAAGTTCCTGGTGCAGGGCACGCTGTACCCCGACGTCGTGGAGTCTGGCGGGGGGTCCGGCACCGCCAACATCAAGAGCCACCACAACGTCGGCGGCCTGCCCGCGGACCTGCAGTTCACGCTGGTGGAGCCGTTGCGCGACCTCTTCAAGGACGAGGTCCGACAGGTCGGGATCGAACTGGGCGTACCGGCCGCGATCGTGTGGCGCCAGCCGTTCCCCGGACCGGGCCTCGCCATCCGCATCGTGGGCGAGGTCACCCGCGAGAGGCTGGATATCCTGCGGACCGCCGACCGGATCGCGCGCGAGGAACTCACCCGCGCCGGGCTTGACCGCGACATCTGGCAGTGTCCCGTCGTCCTGCTGGCCGACATCCGCTCGGTCGGGGTGCAGGGCGACGGACGGACGTACGGGCACCCGGTCGTGGTGCGTCCCGTCAGCAGCGAGGACGCGATGACCGCTGACTGGACCCGCGTCCCGTACGACGTCCTCGCCACCATCTCGACGCGCATCACCAACGAGGTCCGGGAGATCAACCGAGTGGTGCTTGACATCACCAGCAAGCCACCTGGCACCATCGAATGGGAGTGACGCCACGCCTGGCGTCGCTGCGGCGTCGGAGGTGATGGCGGTGAGTGCCAGCGAGCCGCGTCTGTCCCGCTCTACCGTCGCGATCTACGTCGTGGTGATCGTCATCAACCTGCTGGTGCTTCCGACGTGGTTCGCGCCTGGTCGGTTCCCGCTCACGTCGCGAGTGGCGTTCATCACGCTCAGCGTGCTGCTCGTCGTGTTCTGCGCGTGGAAGCTGTCCGCTCTGCTCGGCGGCAACCCGTTACGGCGACGAGGCCCGCATCCGAGCGGCCAGCTGCGGGAGGGGTACGGGGATGACCTGTACGACAGGGACGACGAGTACGACGCGGACGCGCGCTACCCCGACGTGCGCGCTGCCGACACGCGCGACCCCGACACGCGCGACCCCGACACGGACGAGCTACCCGTCCTCGGCCGCACGGGCATCGATAACGATAACGACGACGACATCGCGCACGACAACGAGGACAGGGACGACGAGCACGACGAGGCTGACGACGACGACGGCGGCGGCGACACTCTCCCGCCCCGCTAGCGCCGACGCGTTCGGCCAGACGGGCACTCCGGCCAGGTGCGCTTCGCTCAAACGCCCGTACCCGGAGGGTGCGTCTGCGGCGCGAGTCACCGTACCGTGGGGGTCATGCGACAGGAGACTGCTTCCCCCGAGGAGCTGCGCCAGGCCGTGCTCGCCTACTACGACGCGCTAGACCGCGACGATGTGGAGGCCGTGCTGGCGTGTTTCACGGGGGACGTGTTGTACCGCAGGCCGGGGTATCCCACGATGGCGGGGATCGATCAACTGCGGGCGTACTACGAAACCGATCGCAAGCTCGCCGCGGGTCGCCATATGGTGCGCGACGTGCTGGTGGCGGACTTCCAGGCGGCGGCTCAAGGGATGTACGAGGGACAGCTGCGCGACGGCGATCTGATGACCATGGGCTTCGGGGCGTTCTTCGACTTCGACGGCGCAGCGCGCATATCCGAGCACACCACGTACTTCTACACCCCAGCTGTCTAATCCTTGTCATTGCTTGTGGATAACTTTCATGAGCAGTGACAACGTAGCTGGTGGAACAGGGTTCACGCTGGTTGGTTTCCAGTGTTTGCGGTCATTCTCGTTGCATATTCGGTGACCATGTGACCATGTGACCATGAGGCATGGCTGGAAGGCCGCCTTTGAGCTTGGGCACGCTCGGACGCGTTGCAGTGATTGGCATGTGCCAACGGCTGGCGAGCCAAGGCGCTGTACCGCGACCACGACGGCGTCACGCGTCAGGTGACTCGGCAGGGCACGAGCAAGGCTCAGGCCCAGCGTCGTCTTGTCGAAGCGCTGCGCGACCGATCGGCAGCCCCTGGACTACGGTGCGCTGACCGCGAACTCTTCCATCATGGCGATTGCCGAGGCGTGGTTCGGGAGTCTTGACGTGGCGCCAGGCACCAGGTCCAACTATCGCTGCGTTCTCGATGGTCACGTGCTCCCCGCGCTTGGTGCTCTCAGAGCCCGTGAGCTTTCCGTGGGGCGCGTGAGTTACTTGTGAGCATGACAAATCGATCGGAGCTGCATGGGCTTCCAGGGTGGTCCTACAAGGGCTGTGTGACTGGGCTGTGCAACGTGACGTGACGTGATCAACCCCGTGCGTGATTCCGGGCGGATCGGACGCATGGCGCCTCATCTCACACACCAGCTACAACCTTGTCCCCTTCCCGATTGCAGACAGCAACACGGATCAGTGAGTGCCGGGTGACGATTTCGCGCTTCCCCGTCCCCGATGATCGCTCAATGGCTCGTGGCACTCGCGGACGACCTCACCGGTCGCCTCATCGGTGATCGTCTCGTCATACCAGTTGTTGGCGTAGTCGATCGTTCGGTCCACCTGGTGCCAGCGCTCGCCGCGTCGGTAGTAATCGCTACCAGTAATGGTTTCGAGCATGCGACCTTTTCGTGAGCCCAGATTGTTTTTCAGCTTGGCGGCGAGGCGATCGTGGATGGTGATGTCTTCAGAGATGCTGACACCTGTTGAGAGTGCAATCGAGCCGCACCCCTCGTTGGCGCAAGGCAGTCGATCACCGGGTACCTCGCCTATGCCAGGGCCGATCCTCTCGGCATCGCACTCACTGCACCTGTAGATCACCTGCTGCGTCGACATGAGTTGATGCTGTCACAAGGTCCTACCGGCGGCGGAGGGCTACTGCCTCGCTGGGTGACGCTCGACCTTCACCAGGACCTCAGCGCCACAGCCGCACGATTCGCCATGCCCCATCGTCCCAGCCTCCCAACTGTAAAGTAACTAACCACACGCGCCACTAGCCTCCCGTCTTGGCTCCACTGCGCCCCGGGTGCCCGAGGTGGTGGGTTTCACGGGTCCTCAGGGGTTCGCGTGGCTCGGGCGATCAGGGGTCGGGGACTGCGACGGCGGGAGGTACACGCACGTCGGGTCCGAGCCCAGGATGTCGCCGGTCACTGCGTACGCGTGGAGACACCGCACTTGCCGTGGAAGTTCGCCGGCTGTCGCAACGACACCAGCAGCGGGTTGGTGCGGTAGATCTCCCGGAACGGCGTCAGCGCCACGTCGCCGCAGTGCTGCGGGAAGAAGCCGCTGGGGTAGACCAGCCCGGTGTGCGACACGAACGCGAACCCGCGCCCTGAGTTCACGTCGATCGGGGGCCGCGGCGTGCGGCGCCGCCGGTCCGGGTCGCTGAGCAGGTCCGCGACGCCTTCGCGCAGCCGGTGGTAGAGCGGGCCGCGTTCCGGCTCGGGTTCACCGGCGGCCCGGCGCCGGGCGCGTTGGATCGCCACGCGTCGGTAGTGCGGCGCCTCGGTCGTCTTCACGGCGAGCAAGTCGGACACGTCGTGCAGCCAATGCAGCACGTCCTCGACCTCGTCGGCGGGCAGCGGCTGGAGGGCCGATCCCCGCCCCGTCGGGACCAGGAAGAACACGCTCCACATCGAGGCCTCGAGGTCCAAGACGGTGCGTAGCAGGTCGGGCAATTCGCCCACGGTGCCGCGGGTCACCGTCGAGTTGATCTGCAGCCGGTAGCCCAGTTCTCGGGCCCACCCGGCGGCCCGGACCGTGTCGTCGTAGACGCCGGTCACGCCGCGGAATCCGTCGTGCACGTCCGGGTGCGCCGCGTCCAGGGACAGCGACAGGGCGTGCACGCCGCAGTCCCGGAACACGCTCAGCGACTCGGGCGTCAACTTCGGCGTCACCGACGGGGAAAGCGCCATGTGCAGGCCGAGCGAGACGCCGTACCGGATCAACTCCGGCAAGTCCTCACGCTCGAACGGATCGCCACCCGTGAGGACGACGATCGGGTACGGCGTCCCGAAGCCCGCGATCTCCTCCAGTAACGCCCGGCCCGCCTCGGTCGACAGCTGGTCGGGGTGGGCGATCTTCTGGGCGTCGGCCCGGCAGTGCGCGCACACGAGTTGGCAGGCCCGGGTGGTCTCCCAGATCACGATCAGAGGCCGATCACCCGCGTCGTGGTGCAGGTGCCGGACGGCGCGGTCCTCGGTCAGAGTCATCAGTGCTCCTGCGGCGGGGTGGTGGATGCACGGCCGGTACGGGGTGTGCGCGCTCCGGTGGGTTCGAACGCGGCGGGTCCGGACGCGGCGAGTCCGGGCGGGGGAAGTCCGAGCGCGTCCAGCACGTGGGCGGCCGCGCCTCGAGCGGACCCGAGGCAGGCGGCCAGGCCGATGCCGTCATACGACGCCCCGGCGAGAGCCACGCCCGGCAGTGCTTCGGCCAGTTCTGCGCGTACGGCGCTCACCCGGTCGACGTGGCCCACCGTGAGCTGGGGCAGGCCGCGGCGCCACCGCTGCACATGCACCACCACCGGGGCCGCGTCGAGCCCGGTCAGCGCCCGCAGATCCCGGCGCAGATGGTCCACGAGACGCTCGTCGGTCAACGGCGTGACCCGGTCGGCGCCGTCCCGCCCCGCGGACATCCGGACCCAGAACAGCTCGTCATCCGCGTACTGGGGCCACTTCGCGCTCAAGTTCGTGACCGCCTTGAGCAGCGTGCCCGTCCTCGACCCGATGAGCAGACCGTTGCCCGCGAACGCGGCCACGCCCGCCACCTGCTCGCGGTGGAAGCCGAGGACGACGGTGGCCGTCGAGGCGACCCGCGTGGCGGCCAGGGTGTCGCAGACTCGGGGGAGCAGGGGGGCGAGCAGCCGGCGGGCCGCCCATGCGGGCACCGCGAGCACGACGGCGTCGGCGTCCACCAGCTCGGAGTGGACGCCGGACTGGACCTGAAGGCGGTACGAGGGACGCAGGGCGCCCGACGATCCCGCCGCGTCGCCTCCCCGTGACTCGTCGGCCGTGCGTGTCAGAGACTTCACCAGCGTTCCGGTCCGGACGTCCACGTCGACGTCTGCCAATAGCGCGTCCAGCACGGTGCGCAACCCGCCGGGCCAGCTCAGGAACCGCATTCCGACCGGGGACGTCGGGCGGGCGTGACGTGCCGGACGGGCGCCTTCGACCGGACGGACTCTCCCGGAGGGCGCCGCGTGACGACCGGCCGCGCGGCGCCCGGGAAGGCTCCGGCCCAACGCACGGGACGGAAGGTCGCGCAGTCGCAGCGGCATCAGCGAGCGCCCCGAGGAGGCGGCGCCGACCAACGAGGGGGTGGTGGCGCGCAGGCTGAGCTGTCGTACGTCGCCGGAGTGCAGCCCGCCGAGCAGGGGATCCACGAATCGGTCGACCACCTGACGCCCGAAACGCCCTGCGACGAAGTCCCCGACCGAGACGTCCTGTCCTGGCCCCACCGGTTGGCGGCCACGCAGCCGTGCCGCCAGCGGCTCCAAGCCCGCGCGGGCCAGCCCGGGCAGGGTCATCACGCGACTGCGCAGCACGGGGCGCAACCGGGTCGGTCCCGCGGGACCGACCCCCAGCGGGAGGCGACGACGCCCCGCGGGGGTCCACAACCAGCTCTCCCCGGCCCGGGCGAGCACCAAGTCCTCCCGCAGCCCCAACTCGTCCAGCAGCGCCTCGATCTCGGGGGCGCCCGAGTACATCGCCTCGGCGCCGACGTCGATCGGCGCGCCCGCCCGGGGGAGATCGAGGGTCAGCACGTGGCCGCCCAGCCGGTCGGCGCCTTCGACCAGCGTGACCCGCGCGCCACCCTGGGCCAGCCGCCGCGCCGTCGTCATGCCCGTCAGCCCGCCGCCGACGACGACGACGTGTGGCGTGTCCCGGGAACCGTCAGCGTCGGATGACGCGTCGGCTGTCGGCATCGACGTCCTGCCTTCCTGAGCTGACAAATGGTCGTGAACAGCGGGTTCGGGCGGATTCCCGGACCGGTGTTGGAGACGCTCCCGGCGCCGAGCCGGCACGTGCGGGATGCCTCTCAGCCTAGCCCGCGCCTCGGGACGCACAGCGTCGGCTCAGTCCTGTTTGCGACCATGGACACATGAGCAGGACCCTGCCCTTGCCCGCTGCCTCTGGACCCGACATGCCGGGGTCCCGCGCGTCGAGTTCCGGCGCGAGCGAGGGGGGTCCTAGGCGCTTCGAGCACGGGGATTTCAACGAGCAGATGAAAGACGAGCACCACGAGCAGACGACGCCCCAGCAGATGACGCACGAGCTGAGGACGCACGAGCCGATGACGCGCGAACGCGGTCGACCCCAAGCCCACGCACCCGTGCCCTTCGCGGGCGGACGCCGTCCACGCCCCGGCGTCGCGATCACGTTCGGGCTGCTCCTCGTCGCGCTGGCGACGGGGGGCGTCTGGGTCCTCGCGCGAGAGCTGGTGGGCACTGAGCGAGGTCAGCGGGCTGAGGACCTGGTGATGGAGGCCATCGTCACGAACTGGCGCACCGACGCGGTGCTGCTCAAGGGCCTGGAGGTCGTCAGCATCTCCGCCGTGGCGCTCGCCGTGCTGCTGCTGGCGGCGATCGGGATGGCGCGTAGACGACCGGACCTGGCGATCGCGTCCGTCGCGCTGGTCGTGGGGGCGAACGTGATCACGCAGGTCCTGAAGTACAGGGTGGTCCATCGCCCCGACTTCGGATACACCGACCTCAACACCCTTCCGAGCGGGCACGTCACCGTGATCACCTCGATCATCGTGGGCCTGCTGCTCGTGCTGCCGACGGCCTGGCGGCCCGTGCTCGTGCCGCTAGGGACGCTCGTCGGCACGACCGCAGGGGTGGCCACGCTGGTCGTGGGGTGGCATCGCCCGAGCGACACCGTGGCGGCGTACCTGGTCGTGATGGGGTGCACGGGCCTGGTGGTGGCGGGGGTGGCTGCCGGAGGGCTCAGGGGCGCGCAGGTCCCGCGGCGCGCGGCGGGACGCGCGATCGGGTACGGGTTGGGCGCGTCGGTCGCGTCCGCCCTATTGGGTCTGTTGCTGCTGGTGGGGGGGCTGACGCACGCGGGCGGCCGACAGCATCTGGTGGCGGGCGCCATCGGTCTCGGCGCGGTGGCGTTGGCCTGCGCGTTCGGCGTATGCGCGGCGACGGTGGCGGTCGACCTGCTAGGCGACCGCCGACAGGAAACTCGCCGGGTAGGCGTCACCCGCTGAGCGTCAGGCCCCTCGGGCTGTGGCGGTCCTTCGCGCGCCGGGACGGAGCCTGCCGGGCCGGCAACGGACATCTCGGTATGGTGATCCCCGTGATCCGGACCGTGCTCGCCGTCGTCGCCGGCAAGGCCACCCGCGCCGCGACGCGTCGTCGCGGCGGGGGTTCCGCACTGCCGGGACTGGTCGTCGAACGCCTCGACCCGACGTTCTTGCGGCGCGCGCTCGGCGGCCTGCCCCGAGGGATCGTGGTCGTCTCGGGCACGAATGGCAAGACCACCACGACCAAGCAGCTCACGGCCGTCCTGCGCGCTCACGGCGTGAGGGTGTTCACCAACCCGACCGGCTCCAACTTCACCCGCGGCGTCATTTCGGCGATGCTCGGCGAGGTCGGCTCCGACGGGCGGCTCGTTGCGGACATCGCCGTTGTCGAGCTCGACGAGGCGCACTCGCTGCGTTTCGCGCGCGCGGTCACCCCCACGTACGCGCTGCTGCTCAACGTCGCCCGCGACCAGCTCGACCGGTTCGCCGAGATCGACCACACCGCCGACCTGCTCGGTCGCCTCGCCGAGATGACGAGTACCGGGGTCGTGCTCAATCGTGACGACTCATACATCTCGCGGATCGCGCGCCGCGCCGGCACGCGCGCGCACCCACCGGGTACGGGGGCGAGCGGGTCCGCCGAGCCCGAGGCGGGCTCACCGGCAGGACCGACGATCCGGTACTTCGGCGTCCATCCCGAGATCGCGGATCGGCTGCTCGAGCTGCAGGAGGCCGACTTGCGTGACGACGCCGACGAACCGACCCCGCCGCTCGCAGCTGCCGACGGGCTGTTGCGGACACTGGACGAGCGACGGTTCGAGGTCGTGTGCGCGGACGGCCGTGGCGTCGGCCCGATCGAGCTGCGCCAGCGGGGGCTGGCCGCCATGATCAACGCGACCGCCGCCGTCACGACGGCCCGCCTGCTGCTCGGCGATGACTTCGACCCGGCCGCGACCGCACAGGCGCTGGAGGCGACGGCGCCCCCGTTCGGGCGCGGGGAGGTGGTCGACGCGGGGGGGCAGCCGCTGGAGCTGGTGCTGGTCAAGAACCCGACGGGGTTCTCGGTGGCACTCGGCACGTACGGGGCCACGCCGGTCGCGACGATGATCGCGATCAATGACGACTACGCGGACGGCACCGACGTGAGCTGGCTTTACGACGTGGCCTTCGATGCGCTGGCGGCCCGCGGCGTGGCGATCACCAGCGGAGTGCGTGCCTACGACATGGCCCTGCGACTGGCGTACGACGACCTGCCCGCCGGCACGGTGGAGCCCGACCTGGCCGCGGCGTTGGAGGCTTTCCTCGCCGAGCATCCGGACGAGCCGAAGCGCATCTTCTGCACCTACACCGCCATGCTGACGCTGCGCAAGATACTGGCCGCGCGTTACGGCCTGGCGGCGATGGGGGAGGACCCATCGGCTCACCAGGGCGACGCCGCCCGGGCAAGGCTCGGCCCCGGGGGTCGGTCGTGACCGGCACGGTGCGGACGGGGTCCGGAGCACCCGGCTTCGGGGTCGCCGCCTGGCCGGCGACGTACGAGCCCGATGGACCCAGCAAGGGCCGTGTGGTGCTGCTCCACCTGTACCCGCGCGAGATGAGCATCTACGGCGACCTCGGCAATACGCGGGTGCTGCAGCAGCGACTCGTCCGGCACGGCTACTCGTGCGAGGTGCGCGCCCATGCCCCGGGTGAGGCGCCCCCCGCCGACGCGCACCTGGTCTTCGGCGGCGGAGGGCAGGACTCCGGGCAGGCGCGGGTCAAGGACGACTTGGCGCGGATCGCGCCGACGCTGCGCCGGCTCGCGGACGACGGCGTCCCGATGCTGATGATCTGCGGCATGTACCAGCTGTTCGGCAACGCCTTCAGCACCGTGGGCGGCCAGGAATTCCCCGGCCTGGGCATCCTCGACGTCACCACGACGGGGGGCGCACCGCGCATGATCGGGCCGATCGTGCTTCGGACGCGGTACGGCGACGTGGTCGGTTACGAGAACCATTCCGGGCGAACGGTCCTCGGCTCGGGACAGGCTGCGCTGGGTGAGGTGTTGCACGGATACGGCAACAACCCGACCGGCCGCGACGAGGGCGCCGTGACGGGGCAGGTGCACGGCACCTACCTGCACGGGCCGCTGCTGCCCGTCAACACCGCGCTCGCGGACGCGTTGATCGGGGCCGCGGTGGAGCGCGCCCTGGGTCGCCCGTTCGAGCCGGAAGCGCTCGACGACACGCTCGCCGACGAAGCGCGTACCCGCCAGATGCGGCGGCTCCTGGCCCGGGGACGCGACGCGCACCCGGCCCGCAAGGTCGCGACCGCGGTGGTTCGGCGGCTCCGCACGACCCGGGCGAACGGTGAGCCGAGTAACCGCACGCAGACGTTGATGTGAGCGTCGAGGGACGCCCCCTCGCGCCGGCCGCGTCCCGGGCTATGACCCCGCGTCGTCGGCAGCGTCCGCGACCGGGGGGGCGTCCCCGACGGAGGGGATGTCGTGGGCAACCTGCCCGACGTAGTAGTGCCTGCGGGTCGCGGTCCACGCGCCGGCCGCGATCAGTCCCAGCGGGATCTCCAGGATATGACTGTAGATCGCGAACAGCACGACGGCGGCTACCGCTGGGGCCCGCTCGGCCCCGAACGCGATCATCAGCACCGATGCCAACTCGGTCACCCCGATCCCGCCGGGCGTGAGGGGCACCATCGTCAGCATCCGCGACAGCGCGTAACAGGCGAACACCTGCGCCCACGGCAGGTCGATCCCGAAGGCGAGCATGCATTCGCGGAACAAGAAGAAGTAGATCCCGAGGAATCCGACGATCCCGCCGGTCAGACGGACCCAATTCGGCCGGACCACGTCGATGATGCGACCGCGGATGTCCACGGTGACCGCCTCCAGGTCCTGCTGGTACTCCCGTCGCAATGATCGCATCACGGCGGCGAACAGCCGGTTCAAGAAGGCCCCGACCTGATGGGCGCTGCGGTCCGACACCAGGATGGCCAGCGCGATTCCGATCATCGCCGCCGCGACGACGACGGCGAAGATCACCCCGTACGTGAACTGCTGCGGCAACTGGGTCGTGCCGCTGGCGAACAGCCACACCACGGCGATCAGGGGTAGCAAGGCGCGGATCAGCATGTTCCAGATCGAGGTGATGATCAAGGACGTGCCGATGTTGCGGTGGCTGAATCCCCATGAGCGGAAGATCGCGTACTGCGCCGCGACCCCCACCGCGCCGCCGCCGGGCATCGCGTTGGACACGCCGGAGCCGCACAGGTTCACGATCAGGGCAGGGACATGCTTCATCCCGGGCAGCGAGGCCGCGAGCGTGAAGGTGTAGCACCACAGCCCGGTCATCATCAGGGCGAACAGCAGTGCGGCTCTGCCCCAGCCGAGGTGGTCCAGTTCGACAACGATCTGCCGCCACGTCGTGTCCGTGAGCCGGGGTAGCACCCAGCCGAGGATCACGACGGCGAACGTGAGGCCGACGACGACCTGGACCGCCCGCTTCACTCGATCGCGCGCCGTTCTAGGGCGCGCCGGAGGCGACTCTCCCGACAGGCTTAGAGCCTCCACAGCGTCCCCCTCGCCCGTCAGCGCCGGGCCGAGGGCGGCAGTCCGGCGAAGATGTCGGTGGCGAGCCTACTCGGGCGACCCGACGCCGCACCCTCGCCGCGCGGCGGCGCAGCGGGGTCGACGTACCACTCCGTGCCGAACACCAGCGCGAACAGCGGGCGCGGCAACCGCAAGAACGCCGCCAAAGTGCGGTCCGCGCCGTCGTCGGCGGCCGCCTGGGTCGCGTGCGCGGCCATCGACGCCCGCTTGGCCGCCGACTGACCCCGCACGTCGATACGGTGCGTGATGCGCGCTCGAGGGGTGAACGATTGGCGGAAGCTGGTCGGGTCGAAGTCAGGTGGATAGCGGTAGATCTTCCCGACCAGTTCGACCGTGCGCGCGATGAGCTCGCGGGGGATCGTCGCCTCCAGCAGGCGAGGGGCCGCGCCGTCCTGCGCGAGGAGGTGCACGGCCAGGCGTCCCACCTCGTGAACACGCACGTGGTCGCGGTGCCCGTATCCACCCGCGGCGTCGTACGACAGAAGCACGTCCGCCGACTCTTCCCGCACCAGGTCCGCCACCTGCCGGGCCGCCTGCGACGGGTCGACCCGGCAGAACCGCGGCCGGCCGGGCGCATCGGGCGGGATGTCGCCCACCATGCCCGAGTCGCCGTACCCGAGGTGCACCACCCGGGCGGCACCCAACGCGCGCCCGCTGGCCTCCAGCTCGGCCAGGCGCCGAGCGCCGAGCGCTCCATCGTGACGGTTGCCGGCGGAGGTCAGACCTTGGTCGCCGTCCGTCGCGACGGCGATCACGACCCGGTGTCCCGCGGCGGCGGCCTTGGCCAGCGTGCCTGCGGTGAGCAGGGCCTCGTCGTCCGGGTGGGCGTGAAGGGCGACGGTGGTGCGGGGCATGCTCCGATCCTCACCTATCGTCACGTGCGCGGACTCCACCCTGTACGAGGTGAGCCACCCGCGTGTCGCTCGCTCCGACGTCGGCGTCCGGCGTGGAGATGGGCTCGGGAGGATGTGCGATCCTTGCACGTTGTGAAGGTTGCCCTCCTGTCCGACTGCTATCTGCCTCGCCTCGGCGGGATCGAGGTGCAGGTGCGGGACCTGGCCTATCGGCTGCTGTCCGCGGGCCACGAGGTCGAGGTATTCACCGCGACACCCGGGGTGAACGACGAGCGCGGCGGCTACGTCGAGATCGTCGAAGGGCTCCCGATCCACCGGATGGGGGTGCAGTTGCCGGGGCGGGTGCCGTTCAACCCGTTCGCGGCGCGGGAGGTCAAGCGCCGACTGGTGGTGGGGGGCTTCGACGTCGCGCACGTGCACATGGGCATCACGAGCCCCTTCACGGTCGACGCGACGCGGGTCGCCCTGCAGATCGGGCTGCCCGTGGCGATGACCTGGCACTGCATGCTCGGTCCGGCTGAACCCCTGTTCCACCTCAGCCAGATCGCGCGCATGTGGGCACGCTCCGGGGTCGGGATGAGCGCCGTCTCGCGGGTGGCGGCAGAGCCGGTGCAGCGAGCGCTCGGCCGCTCGGGAACCGTCGAGGTGTTGCCCAACGGGATCGACGCGGCGACGTGGTGGCTGGGCGGTGCTCACCCGGGCGACCGGCCGCCGACGCCCCCGTCCCGCGACGGGGAGCTGCTGGTCGTCTCGGCGATGCGGTTGGCGACCCGCAAACGGCCGCTGCCGTTCCTGGCCCTGCTGCGCAAGGTGCGAAAACTGTTGCCGAACAACGCATTTCGCGTGGTGGTGCTGGGGGAGGGTCGCCTGGAGTCGCTGGCGCGGTCGTACGTCAAGCGCCACGACATGGGCGGCTGGGTCGACCTGCCCGGTCGGGTGAGTCGCCCGGAGCTGCTGCGGGTCTATCGGCGTTCTCACGTGTACGTCTCCCCAGCGAAGTTGGAGTCTTTCGGGATCGCCGCCCTGGAGGCTCGGTGCATGGGGCTGCCGGTGGTGGGCCTGAGCTCCAGCGGCTGCGTCGAGTTCATCGAAGACGGCGTGAACGGGGCGTTGGTCCGCGATGACCAGGGCATGGCCGAGGCGATCGCGCGACTGTTGGTCGACCACGACATGCGAGAGCGCATGTGGCGGCACAACGTCACGACCCCGCCAGAACAGGACTGGGGGGCCGTCGTGGCGATGACGTTGGCCGAGTACGAGCGGGCGGCGAGCTTGCGAGGTCTGGACCTGGCGGGTCGCTGACCGTCCCGCGCGGCGACCCCCGCGCGAAGGAGCTGAACGCACCCCTGGTCAGCGGGACCGGCGAATGATGCCTACCGTGCCCGCGAGCACCATCAGCACTCCGACGCCTCCGAAGATGAACGGGCCGTACCTCTCCCAGTCCACCAGCTGACCGGTGACGGTCTGCCAGATCGCCGTCCCGGCCAAGACCACGCACGCGAGGCCGATGGCCACGACCGCCCAGTTCGGCCCACGGATCGACTCACGGTCCGACCCGGCAACCGGCCCGGTGGCGTGGGAGTCCGAGGCGGCCACGTCATCGGTTCGTGCCGTCGACGTTGACGTGGACGTGGACGTGGACGGCGGCTCGTGCTCTGGGACGGTCATCGTGGCCCACGTCGTGATCGGATCGGCCGACTCCGGGGTTGGATCGCCCCTCGTCGTCGAGACGTCTGAGGCGTCGGAGGTGCCTGAGGTGCCTGAGACCTTGAAGACGTCGGAGACAGGCTGGTCGGGATGGGGCATCGCCGGGGGCGTGGTCGGGGTGGGGTTCATCGGGCTTTCCTCTCGATCTGGGCCTCGCCCATGCCCACGTCGGCGACGACGCGCAGCGCGGGGCCGGCCCCGGCCTGGACGGTGCTCTTCTGGTTGAGTCCGCTGACCTCGCTCTTGGTGCCGTCGGTGTCGACGAGCGTGACCTCACCCATCTGGACCGTTGCGTCGACGTCGACCGCGACGTCCTGCGGCACGGCGACACGCATCTCCCCCATGCCGACGCGCAGCGTGATCGTGCGCCCGGCGAGGTCGGCAGCCGGGATCCTGGTGAGATCGAGGGTGCCCGCGCCCATCCCGACCGAGTACTCCTGCTGCACGTCGGCCGCGGAAGACGGCGTCCAGCTGGTCTCGCCCATGGTCGCGTCGGAGGGGATGAACCCACTCACCGCGGACGACATGAGCGCCAGAACGCCGATGGCGGCGACGGTGGGAGCCAGTCCGCTGGTGCGGTAGCCGACAGCGCCGACGGCGATCAGCAGCAGCCCCAGCGCGGCGGCCGTCGCCGCGACGGGGACGATCTCCCACACGACCTGGCTCGCGCCGGACGCCTGCAACGCGGCCCTGGTGATCGTGTAGGTCACGATGGCGAGCCCCCCGGCAATCAGCCACAGCCGCCAGCCCAGACTGCGCCGACGCGGCGCGCTGGGCGCCGCCGCGTAGGGATCGACGGTCGTGGCGCCATGGGGCGTGGCCGGGTGTGCGCTCTGGGGCATGTACGAGGTGTGGCCGACGCTTTGCGAGCGCGGGCTGGGCCCGGCGGTAGCCTCCCACGGGGTGATGACCGGCATGGTGTCTGCCGGGGCTCCCGTGCCACCAACCGTTCGGCTCGCCGTGTCGCCAGGGCCGCCGCCGGTCGCGCTACCAGTACCGCCGCCCACTGCGCCGTGGGCGCCCAGGTTCGAGCCGGGGGAGCGGCGCCAGATCAGCCAGCAGACCAATCCGATCGCTGCGAGGGCGAGGAACCGAGCGCCGTCGACGCCCGCCGCAAAGCTCACGACGATGGCGATCGTGACGAACGCCGCCAGCGCGACGAGCGCGATCGACCTGCCGTCGCGGCGGCGCACGGCCTCGACGATCGTGATGCGTCCCGAGTCGTCGGGCAGCAGGACCGCAAGGATGCCGTAGATCGCCCAGCCCAGTCCGCCACCGAAGAGCACCGCCGCGCCGAACGCGACGCGCACGAGCACGGGATCGATGTCGAACCTGGCGCCGATGCCTCGGCAGACGCCGAAGGCCACGCGTCCCTCGGAAGGCCGCACGATACCGGTGCGGCCCGCGGCGTGGACGACGCGGTCGATCATCTTCACGGACGTTGTGCCTTCGGCGCTCGAAGCGCCGTTCCTGTCGGGCACGTCAGGGCGGCCCGTCGGATTCGTGGGTGTCTCGGCCATGACTCCATGCTCGCGGGACGGCTGGCGCGATCCTATGCGGGCCGTCCCTGAGGCGACCCTGACCGGACCCCGAATAGTGCCCGGCCGGCTTCTCTTGACACCTCGAGGTGAGCCACGATGGGGACGTGAGCGAGCTGACCACGGCGCAGGCGAGGTCCGCGGCCGCCCCAGGGCAGCCCGGGGGGGTTCCGTCGGCGCGCCGCATGTACCGCCCCCAGTCGCAGCGCCAGGTCGCGGGCGTCGCGGCAGGGTTGGCGGTTCACCTCGGCCTGCCGGCGCGTTGGGTGCGGGTCGCTTTCGTCGTCTCCTTGGTCGTCACGGGGATGGGCCTGCCCGTCTACCTCGCCTTGTGGGCGTTGACCCCCGCCGGCTACGAGATCGACCCCGCCACCGGACGGGCGCGGGAGATTCTCACCGAGGGGGCCGGCGAGACGCGTCGCGGCCGCCTGAGCTGGCAAGTCGCCTTGGTGGTTGTCGGGTTGATGCTGCTTCTCAGCGGCCCGATCCTTACGGGAGCCACCGTGTGGGGGCTGTCCCCGGTCACGGTGTTCGCCGTCGTGGCGCTCGTCACAGGCGCCGTCATCGCCTGGTCCCACCTCGACGAGACCGACCGGCGCGCCTGGCTCGGCGTGGGCGGTGGCTCCCGCGGCGCGGTCTTGCGCGCGGTGCTGCGCGTGGTGGTCGGCGCCGTGCTCGGGGCCATCGGAGCGGTGGTGCTCGTCACCCGCGGTGCGGGCGCGACGGTCATGGGCGACGTGTTGGTCGCCACGCTCGCCGTGCTGGCTGGGTTCGTGCTGATCCTGGCCCCGTGGGGGCTGCGGTTCTGGCGCAGGTTCCAGGCCGAGCAGGCGCGCGGCATCCGCGAGGCCGAGCGTGCCGACATCGCGGCCCATTTGCACGACTCCGTGCTGCAGACGCTGGCCCTGATTCAGCGGACCGAGGATCCCGGCCGCGTCGCGCAGCTGGCGCGCTCACAGGAACGCGAGCTGCGCACTTGGCTGTACGGGCGAGGTGGCGCCGCCACGGACAGCCTCGCCACCGCCGCGGCCGACGCCGCGGCCGAGGTCGAGGAGCTGCACGGCGTCCCGGTCGACCTGGTCGTCACCGGCGACCGGCCGCTGTGCGAGCACACGGACTCGCTGGTGCGGGCGCTGCGGGAGGCCCTGCTCAACGCGGTCCGGCACGGCGCGCCCCCGGTCACCGCGTACGTCGAGGTGCAGCCCCGCCGCATCGAAGCCTTCGTGCGCGACCACGGCCCGGGGTTCGATGTGGAGGAGATCGCCGACGACCGCCTGGGCGTCCGGGAGTCCATCCTCGGCCGCATGGAACGCGCGGGCGGGCACGCCCGGATCCGCCGGCTCGACTCCGGCACCGAGGTGGCCCTGGAGCTCCCGGTCGAACCACCGGAATCGGCGTCCGCTCCCGATCGGCCCACGGGTGGATCCGTACTTGAGACATCGGCTGCCGCACCCGAACCCGAGACATCCGCACCCGAGACATCCGCACCCGCACCAGATGGCACCGACCGCACCGACCGCACCGATCGCACCGATCGCGCCCAGGAGGCCCCCGTTGAACGATGACCCCATCCGGCTCGTGCTGGTCGACGACCACCGGATGTTCCGCAGCGGGGTCAAGAGCGAGTTGGCCGACCTCGGCAAGAGTCTCGCGGTCCTCGGAGAGGCCGGTGATGTCGAGGAGGCGGTGCGCGTGATCGGCGCGCATCGCCCCGATGTCGTGTTGCTCGACGTGCACCTGCCCGGCGGCAACGGTCGAGGCGGCTCGGACGTGATCGCCGCGTGCCGCGACGTCACGACGGAGGCGGGTGGGCCGGTGCGGTTCCTCGCCCTGTCGGTGTCGGACGCCGCGGAGGACGTGATCGCGGTGATCCGGGCGGGGGCGCGCGGCTACGTGACCAAGACGATCAGCCCCAACGACCTGGTCACGGCGATCCGGCGGGTGGCGGACGGGGACGCGGTGTTCTCGCCGCGGCTGGCGGGGTTTGTGTTGGACGCGTTCGGCGCGGCCGCCGGCGAGGTCGCCGAGGTCGACGAGGAGCTCGATCGTCTGTCGGCGCGGGAGCGCGAGGTGATGCGGCTGATCGCGCGGGGCTACCAGTACAAGGAGGTCGCCAAGGAGCTGTTCATCTCCGTGAAGACCGTCGAGACCCACGTGAGTTCTGTGCTGCGCAAGTTGCAGCTCAGCAGCCGCCACGAGCTCACCGCGTGGGCGATGCATCGCCACATACTCTGACGTCCCTGGCGATCGACGGGAGTCTCTAGGGTGGAGGCATGACAGCGCTTTTCGAGGGTCTGGGCATCGTCCACATCGCGGTCGCCGCGCTGATCATCGCGGGCTTCGCGTTGTCGTTGATGAGCAAGACCGTGAGCCCGCTGATGGTGTGGGCGGCTCGGGCGCAGTTGTTGCTGGGGCTGGTGCTGGTGGGCATCGCGGTGGGCGGCGATGTGCTGTCGCTCAGCCACACCTGGATCGCGGTGAAGCTGCTCGTCGCGATCGGCGTCGTGGCGTGCACGGAGATGGCAGCCAAGCGGGCCGCCCGGCACCCGGAGAAATTCCGGCCGGTCCTGCTGCACGTCGCCACCGGTCTGACGCTGATCAACATCTTGTACGCGTACACGGGCTGACCCGGGCGGGGCCATGCCTGGTTCGCGTCGTGCCCGGCGCGCACCCGGCCCGGCGCGGCGGGGCCAGGTGGACCGTCGGCCGGGTGGACCGTCGACCCGGTGGACCGTCGACCGGGTGGACCGTCGATCAGGTGCCCCGTCGGCGGTTGCTTAGGATGTGTGCGACATGAGCCGAGACGAGCCTGCCCTGCGTGAACCCGCCTGGGTGAACGACGCGCCGCTGCCCGGGTTCACGTCGGCGCAGGCCAGCGGCGCGATCGACACTCACGTCGGTGCGCATGCCGGTGCGGATGGCGACGCGGACGTCGACGCGGAGGGGGTGCCGCGGTGGGCACGCGCGGCCGCGGCGGGCGACCGCTCCGTCCCCGGTTGGGGAGTGGACCGGGCGGGACAACGAGGGGGCGGCGGAGAATCGTCGTCGGATCCTGAGACGCTCCTGGAGGGGCTGAACCCGCCGCAGCGGAAGGCCGTCATCCACGAAGGCGGCCCTCTGCTCATCGTCGCGGGTGCGGGGTCGGGTAAGACGCGGGTGCTGACGCAGCGGATCGCCTACCTGCTGGCCGCCCGCGGCGCGCAGCCGGGGCAGATCCTCGCGATCACGTTCACCAACAAGGCGGCCGCCGAGATGCGCGAGCGCGTCGGGGCGCTCGTCGGCCCGCGCGCGAGGGCGATGTGGGTGAGCACGTTCCACAGCGCGTGCGTGCGGATACTGCGCCGGGAGGCCGCGCACGTGGGGCTGAAGTCGAGCTTTTCGATCTACGACGCGGCGGACAGCCAGCGGCTCATGGCGATGGTGCTACGCGACATGGATCTGGACCCGAAGCGATACCCGCCGCGCTCGCTGTCGGCGCAGGTGTCGAACCTGAAGAACGAGCTGGTCGACGAGGAGGCTTTCGCGTCCCGGGTCGCGGAGGGTAGCCACGCGGATCGGATGCTGGCGGAGGCGTACTCGGCCTATCAGCGGCGGCTGCGTCAGGCGAACGCGCTCGACTTCGACGACCTGATCATGACCACCGTCAACGTGCTGCAGGCGTTCCCCGACGTGGCCGAGCACTACCGGCGCCGGTTCCGGCATGTGCTCGTCGACGAATACCAGGACACGAACCATGCGCAGTACGCCCTGGTGCGCGAGCTGGTCGGCCCGGGGACGGGACGCGCCGCACCCGTTCCGCCGGCAGAGCTGTGCGTGGTGGGCGACGCCGATCAGTCGATCTACGCCTTCCGCGGCGCGAGCATCCGCAACATCGTCGAGTTCGAGCAGGACTACCCGGACGCGACGACGATCCTGCTGGAGCAGAACTACCGCTCGACGCAGACGATTCTCGCCGCCGCGAACGCGGTCATCGCCAAGAACACGACGCGACGGGCCAAGAAGCTGTGGACCGACACCGGCGACGGGTCGCCGATCGTGGGGTACGTGGCGGATTCGGGCCATGACGAAGCGGCGTTCGTCGCCCGGATGATCGACGACCTCGCCGACGAGCACGGGACGCGGTACGGGGACGTGGCGGTGTTCTACCGGACCAACGCGATGTCCCGGGCGCTGGAGGAGGTCCTCGTCCGGGTGGGCGTGCCGTACAAGGTGGTGGGGGGCACGCGGTTCTACGAGCGGCGCGAGGTGAAGGACGTGCTCGCCTACCTGCGGGTGATCGCGAACCCGGCCGACACGGTGAGCCTGCGGCGGATTCTCAACGTGCCCAAACGGGGCATCGGCGATCGGGCCCAGGCCTGCGTGGTGCAGCTCGCCGACCGGGAGCGGATCACCTTCGTCGAAGCGCTCGGACGCTGCGAGGACGCGCCGGGCATCGCGACGCGCTCGGTCACGGCGATCCGTGTCTTCACGGCGCTGTTGGAGCGGCTCGCGGGCGTGCGCGACGAGGGTGGCGGCGTGGGCGAGCTGGTGGAGGCGGTGGTCGAGCAGTCGGGCTACCTGGAGGAGTTGCGTGGCTCCCGGGACCCTCAGGACGAGACCCGGATCGAGAACCTGTCTGAGTTGGTGGCCGTGGCACGCGAGTTCGACGCGGATCGCGCGCAAGCGAGCGCCCAGGGCGAATTGGCGGACGCGTGTCGCTCGTCGCGGACGCCGACGAGATCCCCGAGGACGACCCCGGCCTGGCCGGTGAGGGCGAGGGGCGGCGCGACCAAGGCGTGGTCACGCTGATGACGCTGCACACCGCGAAGGGATTGGAGTTCCCCGTGGTGTTCTTGGTCGGCTTGGAGGACGGGGTGTTCCCGCACCAGCGCTCCCTGGGCGACGCCCAGGAGCTGGAGGAAGAAAGACGCCTCGCCTACGTCGGCATCACTCGGGCCCGCGAGCGGCTTTTCATCTCGCGGGCGGTGGCCCGGATGACCTGGGGGCAGGCACAGTACTCGCCGCCGTCTCGGTTCCTCGACGAGATCCCGGCCCACTTGCTCACCTGGGAGCGGACCGGGCCGACGTCCTACGGCTCGCCCTCACAGCGCGGCGTGGTCGAGGACGGGCGTAGCTCATCCTCGTACGCCTCGGGGGTGAGCATTCGTCACGAGCCGGCCGTGGCCACGCTGGCGGGGCGACCGGGAGTGCGTTCGCCCGGCAACCGGCCGGTGGTCGCGTTGGCCCCCGGCGATCGCGTGACCCACGACAGTTTCGGGATGGGCACGGTGATCCGCGTGGAGGGCGAGGGGGACAAAACGATCGCGCACGTCGACTTCGGAGGCGAGCAGATCAAGCGGCTCCTGTTGCGGTACGCGCCGGTCGAGAAGCTGTAGCCGGTCGCGTCGTCGCGGTCAGGGCCTCATCGGGAGCCTCGCCGGTCGCGTCTTCGTGACCGGCGAGGTTACGGGTGCGAGCGTCGGTGACCCGTCGGATCACCGGGCCGGGACGCCGTGGTGGGACAGCCACGGTTCGGGGTCCGTCGCCTTCCGGCTCTTCGGGTGGATCTCCAGGTGCAGGTGAGAGCCGGTGGAGTCGCCGGTGTTGCCCACCGTGCCGACGCGCGTGCCGGGCACGACGTTGTCGCCGGCTTTCACCTCGGTGCGGCTCATGTGCCCGTACGCGGACACCGTGCCGTCCCAGTAGAGGATCTCGACCTTGTTGCCGTACCCGCCCTGCCACCCGGCGTACCGGACCCGGCCGGCTGACATCGCCGAGATCGGCGTGCCCATCGGGGCCGCGAGGTCGATGCCCTGGTGCTGTGTTCCCCATCGAGGACCGAACGACGAGGTGAACTCTCCCTTCGCCAGGGGGCGCACCCACGCCTTCGCCGGATCGATCGTGGGCGGCGGCGGGGACGGCTGCGCGGGAGCGGGGCTCGACGTCGAGGCGGTTGACGCGACGCCGGAGGCATCGACGCTCGAGGGCATCGGGGAGGGCTCCGAGGAGTGCGCCGGTGTGGGTGACGGAGGGGTCGTCGACGAGGCGGGCCCCGGGCTGTCGGCGGCGGACGTCCAGGTCTGCACGCTGAGGGCGAGCGCGCTGTCGGCGGCCGACGCGTTGGCGGGAGCCCCGAAGGACGCCCCGACGGTGCCGTGGACGAGGGCGACCGTGACTCCGAGGCCGGCGATCGACAAGGTGATCGGCGTGAGGAGTCGGCACGGGCGCCGGGATCTGCGCCCGTCGCCGCGCGCGCGGCGACGGGCGCCAGCGAAGGGAAGGGAAGCGCGGTGGCGGCCGAAGTGGCGAGGTCGCACAGATGGGTCCTGACCGTGGTGTCGGCGGAGAGCTGAGGGAGGCGGGACGATCCGCGCCGATGGCTCCTTGATGAAGTTGCGACCCAAACGTTATCTCATCGACCTGGTTCGGAGGAGAATTATCAACAGATATGTGCTAGAAGTCTCGGCCGCACGCCGGTGCCAACCGGGTGTCGACTCCCTCAACGTCGCAGCTCATCGGGGCGGCGCGCGCGTCGTACACGCGCCGGGAGAGCATCGCTGCATGCGGCTACGCTGTGGCCCATGAGTGGATCGCCGTTGCGCATCGTGGTGGCCAAGCCCGGACTCGACGGGCACGATCGGGGCGCCAAGGTCATCGCGCGTGCCCTGCGAGACGCCGGCATGGAGGTCGTCTACACCGGTCTGCACCAGACGCCCGAGCAGATCGTGGAGGCGGCGATCCAGGAAGATGCCGACGCCGTTGGCCTGTCCGTGCTGTCCGGGGCGCACATGACGCTGTTCGCTAAGACCATCGAGTTACTCAAGGCGCGTGATGCGTCGGACATCGTGGTGTTCGGCGGCGGCATCATCCCCGCTGACGACATCGACGAGCTGACGGATATGGGCGTGGCCAGGGTGTTCACGCCCGGCGCGACCACCACGGAGATCGTTGCGTGGGTGACGGACAACGTCAAGGCGTCCTGACCCGCAGCTCGTGGGGCATGGTTGCAGGCATGGACGCAAGCGGGCCGCTGGTGCGGCGGACGCGCCCGTGGCCCGCTGAGTACTCGGCCACGGACGGGGATACCGTGCGGTCAGCACCCCCGAGACGAATACGCAGCGGTAGGATCGGGGCGCAAGACGGCCGCCGATGAGGGACGTTCGACGACGTCACACCAGCGAATGGCGGGGTCGACGAACTTCGTCGGCCAGACTCCACCCACGACCCCCCTAACGACGAGGAAGTAGCTGTGGACCTTTTTGAGTATCAAGCCAGGGATGTGTTCGAAAAGCACGGGGTGCCGGTGCTGGCGGGACAGGTCGCCACGACGGCGGCCGAGGCGAAGTCCGCCGCGCAGGCCATCGGTGCCAAATCCGGCGGCGTGACCGTCGTCAAGGCGCAGGTCAAGATCGGCGGCCGCGGCAAAGCGGGCGGCGTCAAAGTGGCCAAGAGCGCGGACGAGGCCGAGAAGCTGGCCGGTGAGATCCTCGGCATGGACATCAAGGGCCACACGGTCAACGTCGTCATGATCGCGCAAGGGGCGAAGATCGCGGAGGAGTACTACTTTTCCCTGCTGCTCGACCGGGCGAACCGCAACTACCTCGCGATGTGCAGCGTCGAAGGCGGCATGGACATCGAGACCCTCGCGAAGGAGCGCCCCGAGGCGCTCGCCAAGGTCGCGGTCGACCCCAACGTCGGCATCGACGAGGCCACCGCGAAGAAGATCGTGGCCGAGGCCGGCTTCTCGGCCGAGACGGGCGCCAAGGTGGCCCCTGTTCTGCAAAGACTCTGGGACGTCTACCACCTCGAGGACGCGACCCTCGTCGAGGTGAACCCGCTGGTGCAGGTCGAGAGCGGCGAGATCATCGCCCTCGACGGCAAGGTCACGCTGGACGACAACGCGGACTTCCGTCACCCCGACCACGAGGCGTTGCACGACAAGTCCGCGGAGGACCCGCTGGAGGCCAAGGCCAAGGCGCTCGACCTCAACTACGTGAAGCTCGACGGCAACGTGGGGGTGATCGGCAACGGCGCAGGCCTGGTCATGAGCACGCTCGACGTGGTCGCGTACGCGGGTGAGAAGTACGGCTCCTCCCCGGCGAACTTCCTCGACATCGGCGGTGGCGCCAGCGCCGAAGTGATGGCCAACGGCCTCGACGTGATCCTGCACGACCCGCAGGTCAAGTCGGTCTTCGTGAACGTGTTCGGCGGCATCACCTCGTGCGACGCGGTCGCCAACGGCATCGTCGGCGCCCTGAAGACCCTGGGCGGCGAGGCGAGCAAGCCGCTCGTCGTGCGCCTCGACGGCAACAATGTGGAGGAGGGTCGAAAGATCCTGGCGGATTACAACCACCCGTTGGTGACCATCGAAGCGACCATGGACGGTGCGGCCGACAAGGCCGCCGAGCTGGCTGCGAAGTAAGGACAGGACACACAGACATGGCTATCTTCCTTAACTCCGACTCCAAGCTGATCGTCCAGGGGATGACCGGCTCGGAGGGCATGAAGCACACGCAGCGCATGCTCGCGTGCGGCTCCAAGATCGTCGGCGGCGTCAACCCGAAAAAGGCGGGCACGCAGGTCGACTTCGACGGCGGGGTCTCGATCCCTGTCTTCGGCACGGTGCAGGAGGCGATGGACGCCACGGGCGCCAACGTCTCGGTCGTTTTCGTCCCACCGAAGTTCGCCAAGGCCGCGGTCATCGAAGCGATCGACGCCGAGATCCCGCTGCTCGTGGTCATCACGGAAGGCGTCGCGGTGCGTGACTCCGCGGAGTTCTTCAACTACTGCAAGGACAAGGGCAAGACCCGGATCATCGGTCCGAACTGCCCCGGCATCATCAGTCCCGGACAGTCCAACGCGGGCATCACGCCGGCGGACGTGTCCGGTCCCGGCAGGCTCGGCCTGGTCTCCAAGTCCGGCACGCTGACCTACCAGATGATGTACGAACTGCGCGACGTCGGCTTCACCACGGGCATCGGCATCGGCGGCGACCCGATCATCGGCACCACGCACATCGACTGCATCGAGGCCTTCGAGAAGGACCCCGACACGTTCGGCATCGTGATGATCGGCGAAATCGGCGGGGACGCCGAGGAGCGGGCTGCGGCGTACATCAAGGAGCACGTCACCAAGCCCGTCGTCGGCTACGTCGCGGGCTTCACGGCCCCCGAAGGCAAGACGATGGGTCACGCGGGCGCGATCGTGTCCGGCGGTGCGGGCACGGCGGCGGCCAAGGCCGAGGCGCTCGAGGCAGCCGGCGTGCGCGTCGGCAAGACGCCGTCCGAGACCGCCCAGATCATGCGGGAGATCATCCAGAACGCGGGCTGATCATCGGCTGAGCCGCCGGTTGGTCCCGCTGGGACACGTTGGTCAGGCTGTTCACGCTGGACGGTCTAGTCGGCGACACGGGCGAGATGCCCCCTTTGCACGAGGGGCGCATCTCGCCCGTTCGGTGTTTATGCAGCCCTGCCGTGGGGTGTTCGTGCCGCTCGGCCGATCTCGGCGGCACCACCACGGAACCAGACCCCCCAGGCAATGGGCGCCGGTCAGCCGGGCAGACAGACTCCCAGCAGCGCGCCGGCCACCATGGCGGGCCCGAACGCGATCGCCGAATCCCGTCGGGTCCGTCGTCTCGCGAGGAGGACCAAAGCGGTCAGGCCGCCGACGAGGAACATCGCGTACGCTCCGCCCAGCAGCCGCCCCCAGGACAGCCAAGCCAGCAGCATGCCGAGCGAAGCGGCCAGTTTGACGTCGCCCAGCCCGAACCGCCCGCGTGACAGCAGGTGGAGCACCCCGAACCCCGCGACCAGCAGCAGCCCGCCGAGCAGCCCACGGCGGTAGGCGTCCCACGTCCCGCCCGTCGCGGAAGCCGCCGCCAGCAGGGCGGCCACGAGTGCGGAGACCGGCAGCGTCAGCCGATCGGGCAACCGGTGCACGTCACGGTCGATCGCCGCCAGCGCGGCGAACAGCGGCACCGGCAGCACATAGGCGAGCGCCGACACCGCCGCCGCGCCGAGGGGGCGATCGGGCGGCCCGGCGACAGGCAGCCCGGACACAGGCAGCCCGGACACCAGAGGCAGCCCCGCGACCCCGGCGGCCGTGTCAGGGCGTACCCACCCGCAGAGAAAGCCCGTGGCGATCAGGGCGCAGACGAGGGCGACTGCGACGGGTACGAGACGGTACGAGGGCGCCGGACGTTCCCGCTCATCCTCGTACCGTCGATGGTCTCCCCGCGCGAGCCGTCCCGCGACGACGCGTCCGGTCACACCTCCGTACGCGGCCGCCATCGCGCAGCCGACCAGCAGCCCGGCCCACCCCATGCCCCCCATGATCGCCGCGCAAGGGAACAGCCGGGCGCGTCGTCCACAGATCCCACGGCGTGGCCGCTTGGGCAGTCGGTGCGGCGTCGGGGACGATGGAGGCCTGATGGCCATCCGACTCCCCCGCCTTGCCCTCGCCGCCACAGGAGTGCGCAACGAGACTCCCGACTGGATGCGCGCGGTGCTCGCCGGGTGGTCGGCGGCCGCGGTGGGGGCACTGCTGACGTTCCTGCCGATCGTCGTGATCTGGCTGGCCAGCCCCAGCGTCACGGTCGGCGCCGACGTCGTCGTGCGGATCGGGATCGGGGCGTGGGCGCTCGGGCACGGGGTGCCCGTGCACACCGCGATCGGGACCCTGTCGGTGATCCCGTTGCTGCTCACCATCCTGCTGATCTGGGGCGCGTCGTGGCCCGCGTCGCGGCTCGCCGGCCGCCTCGAGCGCGGGGAACCGGCGCGCGTGGACTGGCTGGGGCGGCTCCGGCGAGACGTGGCGGCGCAGGGCGCGGTGTTCGTGCTCACGTACGGGCTCACCGGCCTGCTCGGCTGCCTGCTCGCCCGCTCGGACGAGGTGTCGCCGTCGATGCCGTGGGCGGCTCTGGCGTTCCCGGTGGTGGGGTTGTTGGCTTACCTGCACGGCCTGCGCCGAGAGTTTCGTGACGACCTGGCTCACGTCGCGCCGGGCTGGCGCGTGACCGCGGCCCGGCCGGCGGACGACCCCGGCCAGCGCCTGGCGGGGGAGGCGCCCGGCAACGGGTCCCGCGTCCCGGCGTGGGTATGGACCGGCTGCCGCGTCGGCGTGCGCGTCCTCGCGCTGCTTCTCGCGGCGGGCGCGTTGCTGACGGTCGCGCTGCTGGTGGTGCGCGGGGGATGGATCGTGGACCTGTACGGGGAGCTGTCGCCCGGTGTCCTCGGTGGGGCGGTGCTGACGGGCGGGCAACTGCTCTATCTGCCCGACCTCGCCGTGTGGGCCCTGTCCTGGATGACGGGCGCAGGCTTCGGGATCGGTGTCGGCTCCAGCATCACGATCTCCCAGTCGACGCCGGGGCTGCTGCCGCTCGTGCCGATCCTCGGCGCGCTGCCCGGACCCGGGGATCTGCCGTGGTTCACGTGGCTCTTCCTGCTCGTGCCCGTCGGGGCGGGGGCGTTGATCGAACGGCTGGTCACCACCCGCATGGGCGCGGATCTCTTCGACCGGGCGCTCGCCGTGGCGGCGGCGTGCCTGGTGGCGGCCGTCGGCTCCGGGGTGTTCGGTGTCCTGGCCAGCGGCTCGCTGGGATCCGGGCGACTGGCCGAGGTGGGGGTGCCCGCGTGGCTGATGGCCGGGCTGCTCGGCGGGGAACTGGCGCTCGGCGCCGCGCTCGCCTTCGGGGCCCGGACTTTTCGCCGACCGATCCTCCAGCGCATCACCAGGACTGTTGCTGATGAAGAGGCGTCCCATTAGCTCCGACGGGCGCGACCCACTAGCTCGCCCGGTCGCGACCCACTAGCTCGCCCGGTCGCGACCCACTAGCTCGCCCGGTCGCGTCCCACTCGCTCCCGCGGGCGGGTCGCGCCACGTTGTAACCTGCGGCCGTGTCGACTCACGCGACCCCGGACTCGCAGCACGCGTCCCCAACCGACGACGGTCCTCCCGACGACGGTCCACCCGGCGACGGCCGGCCAGGCGAGGAGCGCCTTGCGAGCGCCGTCCCGATCGTGGTGCTCGTGTCCGGGTCGGGGACGAACCTGCAGGCGCTGCTCGACGCCGCGGCCGTGGCGTCGTACGGGGTGCGCGTGGTCGCCGTCGGCGCCGACCGGCTCGGGATCGAGGGACTGGCGCGGGCCGAACGGGCCGGAGTGCCGACCTTCGTGGAGCGCGTCACCGATCACCCGGACCGTTCGGGGTGGGACGCGGCGCTGACCGCCCGCGTGGCAGGATTCGCGCCCCAGCTGGTCGTGGGCGCGGGATTCATGAGGATCCTGGGCCCGGCGTTCCTGGCGGCCTTCTCCGACCGCGTGGTCAACACGCACCCGGCACTGCTGCCGAGTTTCCCCGGGGCGCACGCGGTCCGGGACGCCGTCGCCTACGGGGTGACGGTGACGGGCTGCACGTGTCACCTGGTCGACGCCGGGGTGGACACCGGCCCCATCATCGCGCAGCGCGCGGTCGAGGTGCTGCCCGCCGACACCGAGGGATCCTTGCACGAGCGGATCAAGGTGCTGGAGCGGGCGATGCTGGTGGAGTGCGTGGGCCGGATGGCGCGCGAGGGCTACGTCGTGGACGGTCGCCGGGTCCACGTCGGTTCCGGGGACGGGCCGCATGGGGCGGCCGATAAGGTGGAAACCACACGACTGGCGTAGGTGGTCACCACCGGGAAGTGACGTCGTGGGCATCGTCCGCCTGGGTGCCCATCCGCCGTTGCGGGCACCCGACCGATGGGCCCGCATCAGATCCCCCAGATGCCAGGAGTGAAGCATGACCGAAGGCCGTCGCCCGATTCGAAGGGCGCTGATCAGCGTCTACGACAAGACCGGTCTCGTGGATTTGTGCCGTGTCCTCGCGGACGCGGGCGTGGAGCTGGTGTCGACCGGCGGGTCCGCCGGGGCGATCGCCGACGCCGGTCTCGCCGTGACCCGGGTCGAGGACCTCACCGGTTTCCCGGAGTGCTTGGAGGGCCGGGTCAAGACGTTGCACCCGGCCGTCCACGCCGGGCTGTTGGCCGACACCCGCAAGCCGGACCACGTCGCCCAGCTGGCCGACCTCGGGATCGCGGCTTTCGAACTGGTGGTCAGCAACCTCTACCCGTTCGCGCAGACGGTCGCCTCGGGCGCCGGGCCCGACGAATGCGTCGAGCAGATCGACATCGGCGGGCCGTCCATGGTGCGGGCCGCAGCCAAGAACTACCCGAGCGTGTCGATCCTGACGTCGCCGGATCAGTACGCCGAGACGGTCGAGGCGGTGCACGGGGGCGGGTTCACCCTGGAGCAGCGCGCGACGTTGGCGGCGGCGGCGTTCGTGCACACCGCGCGCTACGACATCGCGGTCGCGTCCTGGATGGGGTCGGTCCTCACCGACACTTCGGTGGTCGACGGCGAGCGCGCGGGGTTCCCGGCGTGGTTGGGAGGGTCGTACGAGCTGTTGCGCTCCCTGCGTTACGGCGAGAACCCGCACCAACGAGCCGCCCTGTACGAGGGAACGCTGGGGCGCCCGGGCCTGGCCCAGGCCGAGCAGGTGCACGGCAAGGCGATGAGCTACAACAACTACCTGGACGCCGACGCGGCCCGCCGGGCCGCGTACGACCACGGCGACCAGCCGACCTGCGCGATCATCAAGCACGCGAACCCGTGCGGGATCGCGGTCGCCTCCGAGTCCGACGGGATCGCCGAGGCGCACCGCAAGGCGCACGAGTGCGATCCGTTGAGCGCGTTCGGCGGCGTGATCGCCACCAACCGCAAGGTCACCGCCCAGATGGCGCAGAGGGTCCAGGACATCTTCACCGAGGTGGTCGTGGCCCCCTCGTACGAGCCCGAGGCGTTGGAGATCCTGTCCGCGAAGAAGAACATCCGGCTGCTGATCTGCCCGCCGCCGACGCGCGGCGGCATCGAGACGCGCTCGGTGAGCGGCGGGTTGCTGGTGCAGCAGGTGGACCTGCTCGACGCCGTGGTCCCGCAATCCCCGGCGGCCAAGCCGACCGCCGGGCACGGCGACGACTTCGCCCTCTGGACGCTGGTCGCCGGGGAGAGGGCGGACGAGGCGCTGGCGGCGGATCTGCAGTTCGCGTGGCGGGCCGTGCGGGCGACCAAATCCAACGCGATCCTGCTCGCGCGCGACGGCGCGTCCGTGGGCGTCGGCATGGGACAGGTCAACCGGGTCGACTCGTGCAAGCTGGCCGTGGCACGTGCGGGGGAGTCGCGCGGCCAGGGCGCGGTGGCGGCCTCCGACGCGTTCTTCCCGTTCGACGACGGCCCGCAGGTGCTGATCGACGCGGGAGTGCGCGCCATCGTCGCGCCCGGCGGCTCGATCCGCGACGACGACACGATCAGGCTGTGCCGCGACCGGGGCGTGACCCTGTATTTCACCGGCACGCGCCACTTCGCGCACTGAGCGGTCCCGGGCGCCCAGAGAGACGGTGAGTCCATGACGCAGCCCACGCCCGGGTCTGCTCCGGTGGGAGGCCACCTGCCGGCGCACGGCGCCGACCGTCGCGGTGCAGACCGACATGGCGCCGACCGTCAGCACGCGTGGCTCAACGTGCTCGCCGGGGTGATGATGCTGGTCGGCGGCGTGGTTCTAGCCGTTCAATCGCGGGCCAACGGTACGCTCAACATCCTCTACGGCGATCCGGTGGTGACCGCCATCGTCAGCACCGGGTCGGGCTGGGTGTTGCTCTGCCTGACCTTGCTGCGGCGCCGATCGCGGGCCGCGTTCGGCACGCTTCGGACGGCGCTGCGGGACCGGTCCATGCCGTGGTGGATGGTGACCGGCGGGTCGTTCGGGGCGCTCGTCGTGACGGTGCAGGCCTTCGCGGTGCCGATC